>SAMEA3663118__coassemble_111_pt1 | contig 57607 bp, 44 predicted proteins | sample SAMEA3663118__metabat2_high_PE_005 | metagenome-assembled genome bin SAMEA3663118 (sample SAMEA3663118) | pig gut metagenome | biome: pig gut; feature: pig-associated habitat; material: faeces | place: Denmark | collected 2012 | reverse complement strand
AAACACGAAAGTAGGAGATAAACGCCCTATGATTAGTGTTTACCTCCTACTCGATTCTTGAATTATTTCGGGAAGCTTTTTACATCATGCCGCCCATGCCGCCCATGCCGGGAGCGGGCATCGGAGCTGCGGGAGTCTCCTCCTTCTTGTCGGCGATCACGCACTCAGTGGTGAGGAACATGCCGGCGATGCTGGCAGCGTTCTCAAGAGCCACGCGGGTAACCTTTGCCGGATCGATTACGCCGGTCTCGAAGAAGTTCTCGAATGTATCCGTGCGGGCGTTGAAACCGAAGTCTCCCTTGCCGTCTTTCACCTTCTGGAGGATAACTGCGCCCTCGACTCCGGCGTTCTCCATGATCTGTCGCATCGGTTCTTCGATGGCGCGGCGGATGATTGCGATACCCGTAGTTTCGTCGTCGTTCTCACCCTTGAGCTCGTCAAGCTTGGAGAGGGTGCGGATGTAAGCCACGCCGCCGCCGGGAACGATACCCTCGGCTATTGCCGCGCGAGTTGCGGAAAGTGCGTCGTCGACGCGGTCTTTCTTCTCTTTCATCTCAACCTCGGAAGGAGCGCCGATATAGAGCACTGCCACGCCGCCTGAGAGTTTTGCAAGACGTTCCTGCAGTTTCTCCTTGTCATAGTTTGAAGTAGTGGTCTCGATCTGGGCCTTGATCTGGGCTACGCGCTGAGCGATGGCCTCTTTCGATCCGGCACCGTTAACAATAGTGGTGTTGTCTTTGTTGACGGTTACTTTCTCAGCCGTGCCGAGGTCGTTGATCGTGGCCTGGGCGAGCTGCATTCCCTTGACTTCGCTGATGACAGTGCCGCCTGTGAGGATTGCGATGTCCTCGAGCATCTCTTTGCGACGGTCGCCGAAACCGGGAGCCTTCACTGCGCAAATCTTCAGCGATCCGCGGAGACGGTTCACGACGAGAGTTGCAAGAGCCTCGTTGTCGACATCCTCGGCGATGATCAGAAGCGGACGTCCGCTCTGGGCAACGGCTTCGAGAATCGGAAGCATATCCTTGAGGTTCGAGATCTTCTTGTCGTAGAGAAGGATGTAAGGAGAATCCATCTCGCATTCCATCTTCTCGGAGTTGGTTACGAAATAGGGGGAGATGTAACCGCGGTCGAACTGCATGCCTTCTACAACACCGACTGTTGTGTCGGTTCCTTTGGCCTCCTCAACGGTGATGACGCCGTCTTTCGAGACCTTCTCCATTGCTTCGGCGATGAGCTTGCCGATCTCCTCGTCATTGTTGGCGGAAACGCGGGCAACGTTTTCGATTTTTTTGAAATCGTTGTCTACCTCCTGGCTCTGAGCCTTGATGCCTTCTACAACAGCGGAAACTGCTTTGTCTATGCCTCGTTTGAGGTCCATCGGATTTGCACCGGCAGCAACGTTCTTCAGACCTACGTTGACGATGGCCTGGGCAAGAACGGTAGCCGTCGTTGTGCCGTCACCGGCCTGATCACCGGTTTTCGAAGCCACTTCCTTCACGAGCTGGGCGCCCATGTTCTGGAAAGGATCCTCGAGTTCGATTTCGCGAGCCACTGTCACACCATCCTTAGTGATGTGGGGAGCACCGAATTTCTTTTCGATGATCACGTTGCGGCCTTTGGGGCCGAGTGTCACTTTCACTGCGTCGGCGAGGGCGTCGACACCGTTCTTGAGCTCTTCACGAGCCTTTATATTGAATTTTATCTCTTTTGCCATAATTGTCAAATGATCTTTTCTATCTATGATTGTTCAGATTTCTTATCAGCCGATGATGGCGAGCACGTCGCTCTGGCGCATCATCAGATATTTCTCACCTTCGAGTTCGATTTCGGTGCCTGCATATTTGCCGTAGAGCACTTCGTCGCCGACGCTGAGCTGCATCGGTTCATCTTTGGTGCCGTTTCCGACAGCGAGCACTTTACCTTTTAGGGGTTTCTCTTTAGCTGAGTCAGGAATGATGATGCCTGCGAGAGTTGTTTCTTCGGCCGGAGTCGGCTCGATGAGAACACGGTCGGCTAATGGTTTGATGTTCATAATGGTTCTATAATTTTCAGGTTATATGATTTTGTCAATCGTTATGGCGACAATTGAATCGCCTCTATTGGAAGATACAAATAGCGTGCCAATTTTGTTGCGGCAGGCCGACCAAAAAATGTTAAATGGTCCGAGAATAAATCCGGTCTGAACGAATAATCCCGGCTCCGAGAACGGGCCGGGATTATATGAGCAGGGTTGCTGATTCGGCAAATGCGGTTGCAACTCTTGTTTCTTGTTATATTATTTCTTGATCAGGATGTAGGAGCGTTCGGGAGCGGCGATTCCTTTGAGGCGGCCGTTTTTAACCTTGAACTCTTTGCCATAGACCTGATCTTTATATGTTCCGTTGGGGAGAGTGGTGGGGAGGTCTACATAATTGGCAAAAGTGCCGATATTGACAATTGCAGCCCCTTTCTTGCCACGGTTCACCAAGAGCACCTGACCATTGTCGGATTTCTGAAGATCCTCCTTCTGGCCGTTCATGGCGCGGCGGAAATTGTTGACGGCCCTTACTTCGGGATCCATGAAAGAATCGTTGCCGCGGGCGCCGAGAACGTTGTTACCGTAGAAGTTCTGACGTGTGCTGCCGGCGGGACGGCTGAAGAAGAGGGGAGTGCCATATTGACGGGCTGTGAGGAACACCCAACCGCAGCGGATCTGCTCATCGGTGAGATGGGCCGACTCGTTGGCATTGGCGTATGTGTCGTGGCTCTCTACCCAGGTGGTAAGGTATTCGGGAGATGCCTCATGATAGAAGCTCTTGAGGTCGATATCCTTCGCGCTGTGCTTTTCGAGAGCCTCGCGGATAACGTGACCGTAGCTCGAAGCAGTCTGGCCGAAATAGTCGGCATACTCTTTTTCAGGCACGTTGCGGTCCTGAAGCACTTCGCCATAAACGAAGAGCGAATCGTAAGGCACGGCGAGTCTGACGCCTTTCACTGCCTTGCGGCCTGTGGCGACATCCCAGAAATCGTTGACTTTCACGCCGGCTTCCGCATCGACGGGATCGGAATGAACGCCGATGTGCTTGGCAGTGTCATAACGGAAACCGCGTACGCCGAGGCTGAGCAGGTCGTTGACAAACTCCATGTAATATTTCTGGAAGTCGGGGTTTTCGGTGTTTACGTCGGGAAGTCCGCCGGTGCCTTCGAGAGTGCACTGATAGCGGTCGTTGTAATCTCTGATGGGGTTGAGGCCGTGGGTGTGATACATCTTGTCGCGACCTCCCACAGCTTTATAGAAATCATCGGAAACAGCGTCGATGTCGAAGACTGTATGGTTTGGAAGCACGTCGACGATGACTTTAACATTATATTTGGCGGCGGAGTCCATCATCTCCTTCATCTGTTCGCGGCTGCCAAGAATCGAATTGCCGACTTTCCAGTCGGTAGGCTGATAATAGTAATACCAGTTCCCTTCCTTCACGTTCTCGTCGAATATTTTCTTGCCGCTTCCTTCAGGAGAATAGCAGGGCTGGACGGGGGATGTCTGAATCATCGTGAAACCGGCCTCCTTGATGTTTTTCATGTTTTTGGCCATTTCCGGGAAATTCCAGCTCCAGGCGTGGAGGATGGTTTCGGTGTTGGTGGCATTCGGATTTACTGTGATTCGGTCTTTTGCCACGGCAGGGGAGGCTGCCATCAATGCGGCGGCTGCCCCGAAGAGAAGTTTCTTCATTATTATTTTAGGGTTATAAGTTAACTGAGTTGACGCTTTTCGGATAATTAACGCGAAAATAATAAAAAACTTTGAACAATCAAAAGTTAAAAAAACTTTACACTCACATAGAACTTGAGATTTTCAATCAAAAATATAGTATCAGACCGCGCTGAAAAGTGATTTTTATCGGGGAAAACCGGCTAATTCGACCTGTAATAATACTAAAACAGCCCGTTTTTGCACAGTTCGGCAAAACCTGTGCCGTTTGCTAAGAATAATTAAATTGCTGATAATTAGCACTGTCATATTTGGAAAATGGCTGAACTTTTTATACTTTTGCATCGAACTTAATATACGGGAGGCTAACGATAGGGCATCCCGCTCCCTTCCGGAAGCCGGAAATCGGACGATTTTCACTTCCTTGTTTTCCGGGGAGTCAACAAAACGACTTTCTTATCATGATCAAAAACATTCTTGCCGCGATTCTCATCGCAGGCGTCTCTATAACAGGTGCCGCTCAGACGAAAAGCCATGCCAGAAGCATGCACGAGCGGATGCACCGGCAGCAGCTTGCAAACGTCAACACTAATTCCGGAATGGATCCCACAGTGGTGAGCGACATGCTCAAAAATGACGTTGCCGCAAGAGAGAACTTCGGCTCCAATCCGCTTTCTCGCGAGACAAGCAATCTCCTTTCCGACATCCTTACAGAGGCCAACCGCCATATCGGCAAGCCCTACCGCCACGGCATGAAGGGCCCCAACGCCTTCGATTGCTCAGGCTTTTCAAGCTATGTCTACAAGCAGTTCGGCTATTCCATCAGCCCGAGTTCGCGCCATCAGTACACTGAAGGAGTGAGCGTAGACCGCAAGCACCTCCGCAAAGGCGACCTCGTGTTCTTCACCAGCCGCAGCAGCGGCAGCAATGTCGGCCACGTCGGCATCGTCGTGAGCGCCGACAACGCCACCGGCAGCTTCAAGTTCATCCACGCCAGCATCAAAGGCGTCAGAATCAACGAATGCGAGGGATATTACGAAAAACGCTATGTCGGCGCGCGCAGAATCATCACCAACGATTGATAACTTCCCCTTTTGGGCAGCTCAATAAAGAAATTTTAACAGGAGGATGGACCTTGACGGCTCATCCTCCTGCTCTTTATGGCATAATATTTGTTATTAATTATTGAATTACATATCGCAGACTTGCCCTCCCTTGCAACCTTCTGGAGTTTGCAGGAGAGTGAACAGATAAAAAAGAAGATAGTGAAGACCGAGATCAAAAAATATAGCGATGCTGTAGAGGTGGTCGGCGCGCGCGTCCACAACCTCAAGGACATCGATGTTACAATACCTCATAATCAGCTTTGCGTGGTGACCGGTCTGAGCGGATCGGGAAAATCGTCGCTTGCTTTCGACACGATTTTCGCCGAAGGCCAGCGCCGCTACATCGAGACGTTCTCCAGCTATGCCCGCAACATGCTCGGAAGTCTGGAGCGTCCCGACGTCGACATGATCACCGGCCTCTCTCCGGTGATCAGCATCGAGCAGAAGACGGTCAACAAAAACCCGCGAAGCACAATCGGGACCACAACCGAAATCTACGACTTTTTCCGCCTCATGTTCGCCCGCCTCGGCGAGGCGAGAAGCTATCTCTCGGGCCAGCCGATGAAGAAATACACCCGCGAGAAGATCATCGATCTCATCGTAAAGGAATATGACGGTAAGAAAATTTATCTTCTCGCCCCTCTGGTGAAAAACCGCAAGGGCCACTACAAGGAGCTTTTCGAGAATATGCGCAAGAAGGGATACCTCTACGTGCGCGTCGACGGAGAGCTCAAGGATCTTGTCTACGGAATGAAGCTCAACCGCTATCAGAACCACTCTGTGGAGCTGGTGGTCGACCGCCTGCGCGCCAATGCCAATGATCTTCAGCGCCTGCGCGATTCCGTGGAGTCGGCTCTCAAACAGGGTGACAGGCAGATGATGGTTCTCGACGCCGAATCCGGCGAAGCGAGGACTTTCAGCCAGCAGCTGATGGATCCCGAGACGGGCCTTTCATATCCCGAGCCCGCTCCCCACGACTTCTCCTTCAATTCCCCGAAAGGTGCCTGCCGATGCTGCAAAGGTCTCGGGTTTGTCAATATCGTCGACATCGACAAAATCATACCCGACAAGAAAAAATCAATCTACGATGGTGCGATCATTCCCCTCGGGAAATATAAGAATTCTCTGATTTTCTGGCAAATCGACGCCATTTGCAAGCTCTATGGCCATACGCTGAAAACACCTGTGGCCGACCTTCCGGAAGAAGCTGTAAACGACATTCTCAACGGCACCGACGCCCATCTCGACATCAGCAGCGACACAACGTCATTCAGCAAATACTCGGCGAGCTATGACGGCCTTATAAAATATATCGAGATGCAGCAGGACGAGGATGCCGGCCATGCAGCCAACAAATGGAGCGGCCAATTCTATTCCCGGGCGGTATGTCCTGAATGCGGCGGTTCTCGCCTCAACAAGATTGCCCTTCATTTCTTTATCGACGGCAAGAATATCGCCGAGGTCTCCTCGATGGATATTTCCGAGCTTTATGCCTGGACCGACGGTCTGGAGGAGAGAATCGATCCTAACAAGAGGGTTGTGGCCGAGGAAATTCTAAAAGAGATCCGTTCGCGTCTCAGGTTTCTGCTCGACGTCGGACTCGACTATGTTTCGCTCAACCGCAGCAGCGCCACGCTCAGCGGCGGCGAAAGCCAGCGCATTCGCCTCGCCACGCAGATCGGCTCGCAACTCGTCAATGTGCTCTATATCCTCGACGAACCCTCAATCGGGCTGCATCAGCGCGACAATGTCCGTCTGATCAATTCGCTCAAGCAGTTGCGCGACAACGGAAACTCGATCATCGTGGTTGAGCATGACAAAGACATCATGAAGGAGGCCGACTATATCGTCGATATCGGTCCGGGCGCCGGAAAGAAAGGAGGCAACGTGGTGTTCCAGGGCAAACCGGAAGCGATGCTGAAATCCGACACTCTCACCGCATCATATCTGAACGGAGGCAGGGAGATAGAGGTTCCGGCCGAAAGGCGCAAGGGCAACGGCAAATTTCTCGAAATAAAGGGTGCGACGGGCCATAACCTCAAGAATGTCGACCTGCGGCTTCCGCTTGGGAAATTCGTATGCGTCACAGGAGTTAGCGGCAGCGGCAAGTCATCGCTCATCAACGGTACGCTGCAGCCGATCCTCAGCAAGAAATTCTACCACTCCCTCCAGGAGCCGCTTCCTTACCGCGAGATTTCGGGCGATGAAAACATCGACAAGATAGTTACTGTCGACCAGTCGCCCCTCGGACGGTCGCCGCGTTCGAATCCCGCCACCTATACCGGAGTCTTCGCCGATATCCGCAAACTCTTCGTGGAGCTTCCGGAATCGAAGATCAGGGGATATAAACCGGGCCGCTTCTCATTCAATGTGTCGGGAGGAAGATGCGAGACATGCCGGGGCAACGGTTTCCGCACCATCGAAATGAACTTTCTGCCCGACGTGCTTGTGCCCTGCGAGGAGTGTCACGGCAAGAGATACAACCGCGAGACTCTCGAAGTGCGCTATAAAGGGAAGTCGATTTCCGACGTGCTGGAGATGACTGTGAACCAGGCTGTGGAATTTTTTGAGAATGTGCCTTCGATTCTGAAAAAGATCAAGGTGCTTCAGGATATCGGCCTCGGTTACATAAAGCTCGGACAGCCTTCGAGCACTCTGAGCGGCGGCGAGAACCAGCGTGTGAAACTTGCCACCGAACTTGCGAAACGCGACACCGGGAAAACGCTCTTCATCCTCGACGAACCGACCACCGGCCTCCATTTCGAAGATATCCGCGTGCTTCTGAAAGTGATCAACAAGCTTGTCGACAAAGGGAACACAATGGTCGTGATCGAGCATAACCTCGACGTGATCAAATGCGCCGACCATATCATTGACCTCGGTCCCGACGGTGGCCGCAACGGAGGTGTGATAATTGCAGAGGGCACTCCGGAAGAGATTGTGAAGGTGGATACGCCCACCACGCGCTTTCTGCTCGACGAGCTTCCGCAAAAATAAAGCCTGCGGTCTTTTCAGGCTTCTTTGGCGGCGCAGCTGCGGCAAAGGCCGTGCATCAGATATTCCACGCTGTCAAGGCGGAATCCTTCGGGATAGCTTACGATCGGCACGTGGGTGTTCTCGAGGCAGAATGTCTTGTGACAGCGTTCGCAATAGAAATGGCAGTGCATTTCGTCGGCTCGGCACTGATGATCGTTGTGGCAAAGGCAATATTTTTTCTGTCCGCTGCCATCGTCGATCACATGGAGAAGATGATGGTCGGCAAAGAGGGAGACTGCACGGAATATGGAACTGCGGTCAACGCTGTCGAGCTCCATCTCTATGTCGGTGATTGAAAAGGTGTCGTGCATGCTCTCGATAACCCCACATATCAGCAGCCTCACGGCCGTAGGCCTGATGCCGTGGGCAAGAAGCAGTTTCTCTCTTGTGTCCTCGCTCTTTTCCATTTACGTTCCGGTTCTCTCAGTTTTCCGCAAAATTAGCAATTCTTCAATTTGCATCCAAATATTTGTCTATTCTCGACATCCAGAAGCTGCGCAGACTCTTCCATTCAACTATCATCCGCGAATCTCCCGGCATAGGAGGAATATTTCTTCCGTTAAGCCTCAGGGCTGCGTAATATGCGCCCGAAGGTCCATGCATGATACTGAGTGCAAGATTGGCGGCAAGAGGTGTGAGTTTATACACTTGCCATGAATTCTGCAACATGGCCGGGTCATTGGATATTGTCGATGCTGACGGAATATCCATGAGCGAAAGAAGAGGTAGCAGAGTCTCGGCGTGCCCGAAATAGCAATTCATAACAAAACTTCCATCAGCGTTTGTTGCGCTGTCGGCAGAGCTTTCAACCGCACTTCCGATAGCCTTGTCGCACCCTTCTATCATCTCTTTCAGAAGGGGAGCTATCGCTTTGCCTGCCGTTGAATTCGCCGGAGTGATTGAATTGCGCAGATAATGTTTGAGATTGGAGGCGAGATAGCAGCGGCGGAACTCGTCGACGGTCATCCATTTTGTGGTGGGCGTCGGTAGACCGTATGCCATGTTCCCCTGTATCACTCCATATATCTCCATTGTCAGTTCACGCAGCTTATGCCGGCTGTATCCGCTGTTTTCTCCAAGCATCCTTATCGCAGGTTTTTCCGACACTTCCGCATCGAGAAAACGGTCGTATACCTTCTTCCAGTCTCCCTCCTCGCGATAAATGGAATATTCCTTGTCAGTGACAAACGGGCATAGCAGCGACATATATTCCGGACCTTCCGAAGCCGACACCGACACACTGTCGTTTCTTTCATTGACGGCATGGAGGAACTGATACATGGTCATCACAACGCGCGGCACAGGGGAAGAGAGTGCGTTGACCTTCGCTCCGCGCGATTTCAGAGGCGGAAGAAGGGTGGTGATTTCTTTGCCTAACTGCTGTTCCTCTTCAACACCGAGCGTGGAGAGCGAACCCCATTTTCCGGATGAGATGTTCCATATCGAGTCAAGAAGCGTGAGGAAGTCTATTCCCTCAGCGGTCAGTTTATGCTCGTCGCGTGCCTTGACCAACGCATTTCGAATTTTCCCGACCTTTGCCTCGCCGGAAAGATAGCGTGAACCATGCCGAGCCACATACTCCGAATGAACCACCGTTAGGGAGTCCGGCCATTCGGCGGGTTCAACTTGGGAAAAGTCGTAAGGCATCATAGAGCCGCAGAGCGTATCCGGCAGATTCCGATAGCTGAAAGCACCGGCAATAAATGTAGATGATATGACGAGAGAAATGAAAAGAGAAACAAATCTATTCATAAGCAGGAATAAATATTTGAAACTAAATTGGGAACCAAATCCAATTATAAAACACTCCGCGCGCGAATTTGCTTTTCAACCTCCGGGATATAGACGAAAAAAAGTCGGCCGCTTGCGAGAGCGGCCGACTCCTATTTGCTTTTCATTCTGCTTTTAGGCAGAACTGATGTTTATTACTCGTAATTGCTATAAGCCATCTTGATATGATCATCTTTCTCGGTAGCTACATCGCTAAAGAGCATATCCATATTGATCAGGAGTTTAGTAACATTAGGCAGGTTGATAGCCCTAATGGATTCAAGCGACGAAGCGGGGCCAAGATCAATTTCACCGGAGAGGTTCGTATCTGAGATATCGATGCTTCTGAGATTCTTTCTCCATTCCATGGAAGAGTCAAGTTCAGGAATCGGGTTATTGTTAATCTTGAGGTTTCTGAGAGCAGGGTCAGACCAAAGTGTAATAACAGATGCTATATTGTTGTAGGAAAGATCGAGATCTTCAAGATTCTTGTTCTGGTCTACACGGGTGCTGCTGCCGTCGTCTTCAATCTGGTTGTGCGAAAGATTGAGCTTGATAAGATTATCCTTGTAGTAAATGTTTGCTTTGGTAAGCTTATTGTAAGAGAAGTCGATCTCTACATAATTCGAGCTGTTCGAGAAGTTCATCTCAGCGATCTCGTTGTTGTTGGCATAGAGATATTCGAGCTCGGTGAGCAGCGCGATATTGAGACCTGTAAGCTTGTTGTTGCTTACGTTGAGTTTCGTGATCTTCGCAGCGCCGGTAAGATCAACAGTCGTGAAATCGTTGTTGGAAAGGTCAACCTCGACGATATTGGGGAAATAAGTGAAGTCTACATCTGTGAGATTCTTGCCGGGAGCATTGAAAACAGTTACAGCCTTTGCCTCTTCCTCGGAAATCTTGCCGTCACCATCGGTGTCGGCAACTTCGATCATAAGAGTGCGGAAGGCCTCGTTCTCAAGAGTTGTTGCAACATCCTCGGGATATTCACGGGGAACATATTTGATCATCCAGTCACTATAACCGCTGTTCCTGGGGATTTCCTGCCCCTCTGTCATCCATACTTCCTCGAGGTCGTATGATCCGTAAACATAGAGCTGGGAGAGCTTAAGGCTCTTGCTGACGTCGATTTTCCAGAGGCTTGCACAACTGTTGAGACTGATTGTTCGCAATTCGGGGTTACCCGTAGTGATCAGCTGAGAGATACCGAGGTTTGTGAAATCAAGTGATTCAAGCAGAGGGAAGCCTGTAAGATCCTGAGTTCCGAGAGTACTTGCATCCGAGATGGAAAGTGATTTCAGTTTGCTCAGACCGGTCATGTTAAGTTCTGTAAGCTCGGCTGCACCGATAGAAAGCTCTTCGATATTGGGGTTACCCGAAAAGTCGAGGCTGGGGATCGGAGCACCTGAAGCATAGAAATACTGGAGAGCGCCTGTCTGGTCGAGATCGATGCTGCTAACTTTGGTATAATTGATATAGAGCTCTGTAAGGGCTTTCTTTTCACCAAGAGTTACAGTTGTAAGTTCGGAGCAGAAACCGAGGTGAAGATACTCGAGGTCTTTCAGAGCGCTGACGTCGATGGATGTCAGTTTGGAAGCGCCCATCAGATCGAGATGCTTAAGAGCCGTGAGATGCTCTATGCCCTCTACGGATGTGAATTTGCCGTAGCTGATGGTGAGCTCGGTGATGGCTGCAATCTCTTCTTCCGACAGAGAACCATTGCCGTCGAGATCCTTCTCGGCGATTGCCGTGCGGAATGCCTCGTCGGTAAATGCCGTCAGGGGTACCTCCTCTGCAGGCTTCGGAGTTTCGGTAAATTCCATGTAGTCGATGTCGGCTACGGGAATCTCGGTCTTCTCGCCCGATTTCATGTTGACAATCAGATTCTGGGCGGAAATCGTGCCGCAAAGCGGCAGGAGTGCCAGTGCACTTATGAAAAGTTTTTTCATATTGATTGTTGGATGTTGTTGGTTAGCGAATGAATTTGATGGCTTTCTTGTTGACAAGAAGAATGTAGGTGCCCGAGGGAAGCTCGGCGAGAGAGTAGGTCAACTCGGAGTTTGCTTTTACATTGTCCACGAGCTGGCCGTCGAATGTGAACACACGGAAATCGATGTCGTTCTCGGGCATTGTCGCAGTCAGCATTCCATCTTTGATGGAGACATGGAGACCTTCCTCAGCATCGGAGTCATAGACACCTTCGATTCCTGAAACCGTGTCGAAAAACATTTTGTTGACGTCGGCGAAATTGAATTCGTCCGTTCCCATGGAGTGGGTGACAATCATCTTTTCGCCTTCAAACTTGATAGATTCGATTTTTGTGATGTCGAACTGGGAGTTTCCCGTTTCGCCGGCCACATTAAATCTGGTGACATTGTCCTGGGCATACGCTGCAGTTGAGAGCACACCCAATGCCATGATTAAAGCGATTTTTTTCATACTTATATTATGGAAATTAGAGTTGTTTACTTTTTATTTGTTGTTTTTCCCTAATCCGATAGCCGGAGCGGAGACGGGAGCAAAAAGTTTGCTCACCGTCTTGTTCCCGGAAATAGATTTGGTTTTGCGGCTGTAGCCGGGATATGTTCTCACGTTCTGCTGCTGAACAGCAGGAGCGATGATTGCATTTTGGGCAGCAGCCGGAGTCGAAAGTTCAATTGCCGAAGCTTTGTCGCCGGCTTTATTGGAGAGTCTTAACATCTTCGACCCTTCCTTGGCATCTTTCTTGACAGTCATCACTTTTTCGGGAGACTCCTTGTGGCTCCAGAAATCGTAGACCGGAATTATCTTGTCGGCGGTAACCTCAAATTCCTCATAGTGCCACCTACCCATCTTGCCATCTTTGTCCATTGCGAAACCGCTGAGAGAAAGAGGTCCACCATAAGTAAGCCGATACTGGCCGTTCTTCCTATTGACATAACTTACTGTCTCATTCATGTCAAGGACTACCAGATAAGCTTCACCGCCAATATCATTATAGGCTGACGAAGGCATCCATACGCCGCCACACCAATAGGTAGCCAGATCATTGGGCTCGAATGTAAGCCTCATCAAGACATTTCCGGAATAACCTTCCCAACGGACAGGATCAAACGCCTCAAGCTCTGTTCCGTCGAAGAGCTCGTATGAAATATTGACGTCTGCATCGCTCTCATTGAAAGGAATTGCGGGAGAGTGGAAATCGAATCGATAGAACGGAGTCGTGTTGCCGCCGGCCCATCCGCAGACAAGAAGCGTATAGTCAGTATCGGGAACCCAAATGTTCATCATTGTGAACTCACCTGTGCGGGTCGCGTAGTTGGGAGAGTGATCATAGAATTCATCAATTTCTTCGCAAAGACGGGCTTCATCGAACGTGCCATCCTCATTCATCACATATTTCAGTTCTTCAGTCTGAACGAGCAGTGTTATGTAATACTCGTTGTCTTTCGAAGGTTTGATATTGAAATATCCGTAATGCCAGTAGCTCTGCTCTTCATCGAGAGTAACCTCAAATGTCATATCAGACTGAGCTGCTTTAGGAGTAGTTGCCGTGACCATATTGACAACCGTGGTGCGCTCACCGCTGTTGTCAACGCCGAATGCGTAGATATTATATGTATGCTGGGGAGAGAACGTCCATCCAAGGTCTTTACGTCCCCAAATTGTCTGTTCGCCACTCAATACCCAGTCGACATTGCCCCAGTTTTTGTCAGCGCCATAGAAATTCTGTTCAAAGCGGGCATTCTCCATGTTGATGATACGCTGGGCCATCTGGTCTTTGTTGTAACCCTTGCATTTTTCCTCGTCAACAAAGGCAACGTAATAACGTATGTCATTATCGGTCGGAGTCACCTTAACCTGAATATCCTGACTCGTGACGTTGAGCAACTCAATGTCGAACTCGCAGTCGAACGGATACTGATATTCGAGTGTTGTGAATGTGGTCACTACCTGCGGCTTGGTGGTCGGTGTGAGATTATCGTCCATACCCCACGCGATAATGTAATATTTCGTTCCTTCCCAGAGTCCGTTAGGCGCTTCGCCTGAAGGACCGACATGAATGATGTCGAAGGGATCGACTCCCTTATCTACATAGTCACGGATATTGGCGATCATGTTGTCCATGATGAACTCTTCGGAATATAACGAATAGTCCATTTCCGATACATAAGTCCAAAAGTAGGAGTTTGTATTGTCAGACGGCGTGATGCTGATGTTGGCGGATGTGCCGCTGATGTTATCTACTGTTGCCGTGAAGGTGAGGTCTACCTGATTCACGACTTCAGTTGTGAAGCGCTGCTTATAAAATTCGGTTGTGACAGTTCCGTCGGTTTCGAGTCCGTAAGCGTAGATGTAATAATCTGTATTGGGATCGAGTTTCTTATATTCCACGCCTTTGAACGAAATGCCGTCGAGCATGTAAACAGAAGGATGACCCAACAGGAATTCCTCAAGGGAAAGTCCATAGTAATCTGCCTCTTCCTGGAGCCACTGAAGGTCACCGTCGATCCATCCCTGGATATTGCCTGCTTCGATATATTTGTCGATTGCGGAAGCTTTGGCCACAAGATAGAGATAGTTGCCGTCGAAATCGTGGGTGGTAATGTCTACAGATACCGAATAGGGGGAGATCACCGTAACGTTGAACGTGAAGAGATCTTCATTTTCCTTCGGCTCGCATGCCTGGTTTACGGTAATGTCGATGGCGCGTGCGCCGTCGTAGCACAGCGAGATGCGGCCTGTGCGGGCAGCGTCCGACACATTTTCAGTAATCGAGAAAGTGACCTTACCGTCTGCAACCTTGACATCCTTGATCCAGTAGGCGGAAGAGGAGGCCTGCAGTTTGGATGCGTCTGCTCCATCCTTAAGCTCATAAGTCACGCTGAGGTCAGCTGCGTTGAAATCAGACTCGACCATATTCTTCTCGAGAGTCACGTAGCTGTCGGTGGCAGGAGCTTCCGAATCGTATGCGAAGGGAGTCTCGCCGCTGAGGGGGGCGTAGGCGGAGTTGACGCATACATATTTGCCGTCGACCTCTTCTGTTACGTAGAGAATGAGACGGCAGTTCTCGAGTTTCCAGCTGTCGGAAAGCGTGATTGACTGAGAGGTTGTGGCGGTCTCACCTTTTACGATCGAACCGAGCTCGATGCCGGGGCAAGTGCCGTCGGTCTGGCGGCCTACAATGGCGCGGACCACATTGTTGTGGGTATTGAAATCAGCGTCACCCGTCACATCGGGATGAAGGTTGGTCTGCTCGGCTACAATGCCGTCTTCAATCACGAAGGCGCCGACTCCGTAATTCCCGTTCTCACCGGCCTTCACCGAAAGAGAAAGGTTGAGAGTGTTGCCGTCAAGTTTGGCGTTGGCTGCCACTCCGGAAACAGTCATGTTTTGCTGGCCGTCGATCAGGGCGCGGATGGCGTCGGTTGTCTTTTCTATATTTGCATAAGCGCCATCGCCTGTTTTCGTAAGGTTGACCGATACGTAAGGCCATCCTGTGCCGTTCATATAGGCGCCGGAGACCGCACGGATCATGGCGTTGCCCATCGGGTCGCCGGCATATGAATGAAGCGCGGCCAGCGTGTAGCTCGAAGAGTAAGCATCGTCAGCCTCGAGCTGGCGGAATGCCGACGTCACGATCGGACAGTTGCCGCAGTCGGTGCCGGTGTGGTCCATAAGGAGCACCTTGTGGCTGAAGTCGGTTGCCGAGGGATAGGGATCCTCGGGCATTTCTGCGTCTCCGATGGAACCGCTGAAACGGACTTGATCCACTTTGTCGGTGGTGAACGTCAGTTCCTCACCCGACTTCAGATGGATGAGGAGATCTTTCGATACTCCTGCGAGCACCAGCAGCGAGAGCGCTGAAATAAGAGTCAGTTGTTTTTTCATGAATGTAAATGACATTAAGTTGTTAAAACAGCCATATAAGTCTTCCCCTGAGGGTCGACGTTTGATGGAATTATGATTTTGTTTTTTGCGTATATCGCAAGTTTGTTTTGATGTTGATAGAGTTGTTGTTGGTGTTCGTTTTGTATGTGTCGCCGTCCGAAAACGACAGGATACTGTTATAAAGTTTTAAGTTCGACAATTGCCGGTTGCCCGGTGGTTAACTGAAAATTTGTTTTTTCACTACGCAAAAGTAGTAATAAAAAAATAAAGTGCAAGAGCGCGCAACATATTTCTTTGGTATTTTAATATTTTTAAACAACCCTCGAAAATCCGAGCAAAATCAAATTTAATAATTCTTAAAAATGACTATTAATTGCAAAAAACATAAATTTAAAAATTTCGACCTGCGACAAAGAAATATTTTGCCGAAATCCCTTTAAATACGGACACTTCGGTCAAAAGAGGGGAGCCGGCATCGAACCGGCTCCCTTCTTTTAAATGTATATATATGCAGTTAAAAAATACTATTTTTGCGGGTCAATTTTTTTTAAACAACACCTTCTCTGGCTTGCCGTTTCTGACCACAATATAGAGGTTTCCGGGCACCATTTCTTCGACTCGGATTCCATTGATTGTGAAGATAGCGTCGGGAAGGGTTGAGACCGGTTCTTCTATCTCTTCGACTTCGGTATAGATGCCGTGGGGAACAGCCTTTACATTCATTAGCTTGTATCCGCTACCGCCGATGTAAAGTCCGTCGGCTTGCAAACGATTGAGAACATCGGAATCTACTGCAAGATTATATCCGGGATTCGAATTTGGCAAAATCCTCATCGAGGTTTGCCCACGCACCGTTCAAACCCCGCATCACGAACTCATTGCCGTTGCCGTCGAGAATGCGCGTGCCGTCGGTGTCAAGTCCATTCGTGAAGTCGATATTGACATCACCGGGATCTTTCTCAGTGGCAATCAGCTCAATAGAGTAGAGTTTGCCGCTGCCGTTGTTGAACTGGATGCAGTAACGGTCTTCCTCTTTTTCGGCTTTGATTATATTGGCCAGCGAACTTGTGATGTCGACATAGAAATCGCCGCCGCCACCGTTGCCCATATTCACGAAATTGGACTCTGTAGTGTTGCTGCTGTCCCATTGGGCGCGGCCGATCTGCACCGAGCAACTCGTGTTGACCTTAAGTTTATAGGAATAATTCTTAAGGTCGAACGTAAATGCCTCAGGATGAATCACATCTTTATTGTCCCATGTAGAGGACTCAAGGCTCCATCTGTCGGAATTTGAATAGGGTAACGACGTGAGATGAAGAGGAGACGACCATAATGAGGCGGCCGTCAACGCGGCAGCTACAATAAGGGAACCTCTCAGATGATAAGTTTTCATGATCTTGAATATGTTGATGAATAGGTTAACAATTGTGAGCAAACAACGAGGAGCAAAGCGCCGAGAGAAGCGCTGAGAGTTGCGTATGAAGGAGCGCCGAGAGTTGCACTGAGAAATGCGCCATGAAATGCGCAAACGAGAGTATTGCAAAGTTAAGGAAATCACGGAATCCCAGCTCAGACTATTTTTGCCAAAACCAATACGATTCCGTCAAAACCGGGCAAAATGAGAAATTTATATCAAAATGAGAATGGGAAAAGCGTGAAGAAGAAGAAAAAGTCGATAAGGATGCGAAAGCGAAGTTGAGGTTTATCTTTGCAAAGGGGAACCTGCAAAAATAAACATAATCGCTATTATGTTAAATAGAATCAAAATATCAGGCTCACTCCGGCCACATAAGACTCATAAGATTTATAAGATTTATAAGATTTATAGTCGTAATCAGAATGTGAATTCGAATGAGAATCTCAGTCCGCTGTTCGGGCATTTCGGTTTGTCGCGATAGCTTAGCCTCCATACATAGTCAAGCCGCAGAAACGTGAGAATGTTCGCGATGCCGGCTCCAATCTCCATATAAGGAGTATTCCCCATAGCCTGGGTTGCGGGATCGGGAAAACGGAAAAGATTCGGATTGTAATCCGGATTATTCTTCTTCGTGAGATGACCGCAGAAGCCCTTGAATGTAAAGACTTCACGCAGACGAAGCTTGTTCACCCAAGGTATGCGGTTGAAAATAAGACCATTGAGGTTGTATGTAAAATCAAGCGACGCATATTCATCCATCGCAAACTCCATAGGATTAAGCAACGCATACGATCCGGGACGCATTGTGTAAGCAAGGTTGGAACTTTGCCAAAGGAGCGCCGGGAACTGAACCTGATTCCACAACTTACCGGCCGTGATAACGAAATCAATATTGCCGAAAGCAGAGAGCGAAATGCGTTTGCGCATCATGAACTCAGTGAGATTCAGCGTATAAAGCGAACCGAACAATCCTTTGGGACCAAATTCGTGTGAGATCTGAAGCGTGAGCATGTCTCGGTTGACATAATGGCGCTCGTTATAAGTCTGGGTGAAACGCTCTCCGGGTGCCCAGCGAAGCTTGAGTTTCAGCGTGTTTTCGGTGTAATTATTGAAAATTCGTCCGTTGCCGTCAACAAATCTCACAAATTCCGAATCCTCCTGACGGGCATAATTCACTGAGGCATGAAACGAAAGATGGTTCATCCATTCGATATTATATTCGAGAGATCCGAAGCGGCGATAGGTCGAAAGGTTGCTGTCGAGACGTTTTATGGAGCTCAGCAGGTTGTCGGTTGAGGCATAAACGTAATTCTGACCGAGCTTATAGACGTCATACATATATGTTCCGCGGATGCTGTTGACCGGAAATTCGCGGGAGTGATATTTTTTGTCATTGAAGGAATATTCGAGTTCACCGTAATATTTCCATTTCTTGTCGCCGAATCCGTAGGCCACATATCCTCTTGCGAAAATTCGTCTGCTCAGGTTAGCCGTGGTCATGCCGCCGACAAGAAGCCTCCATCCCTCCATGGCGTTATGGCTGATGAAAGTATCGATCGGTCCGAAATCGAACTTGCTCTTAGAGCCCATGGTGACATACCCGCGCACTATAAGCTGAATAGCCTTTTCGGCCCAGTAAAGGATCGGTATGTCGCGAAACATCGATCCTTTCTGCAAAATGTTGTTCTCGGCGAAAGTGAGCGGAATCATGCGATGGGAGGCCCAATAGGCGCCATCGCGACCCGTGGCCTCTTCAGTCTCGAAAACCGATCCTACCCTATCGTAATATTCAGCGAGGTCTTCGCGCTTCTTGCAAGAGAAATCATCATAACGCGACTGTCGGGAAACGTGGGCGGCCTGTGTGCCCGGAATGATCTGGAGCTCCACCACCATGTCGTCGAGCGTCTTATGTGTCTGACCCAAAGAATCGGTCATGAAATTCTGGCTCAGATAGAGATTCTTCACATAGTTCACGTTGGCTCCCTTAGGAAGTCGAAGCATGGCCCGGCGAACATATTTCACCGAATCTTCAACCGGAATATAGAGTTTTCCATTGAAACCCATCGACTGAGGATTATGAGGGGCAAACGAAAGTTCGACACAGCGCTCATTTCCAATCTGCACCGTGTCCTCTATATGATACATATAATAGTCGGCGCTTATCGGCGAGAGAGGCCCGACAAACTTCGACTGCATCACCGTGATGTCGTTATCGTAAATATCGACTTCCCGGAGCACCTCCTCGAAGAAAACCCGGGTAAAATCCTTGTCAAACTGCTGGTCGAGACCGGCGGATTTCGTGGCCGTAACCACCTGTTTATCGTCCGACCCATGATTCTGGGTAAGCCGCGTGGCAAGTTTCTCCTTCAGCGAAAGCGTCAGGATTCTTTTGCCACTCCATATCGCAGTGTCGATGAAATTGCTGAAATATTTTTTTGTCTTCTTCTTTTGCGACTTACCCGTGGAATCAACGATTTCGATGTTTTGACCACCTTTATAATCATTAAGGGCGAGAATGATCTTGTCGTAACGGTCGTAGGAATAATAATCGCTGTTCTTCACAGGGTTGTGGAGATCGCGGTTTTCACGCACTTTGCGCATAAGCTCAACCGCCGGATTATTTTTCTTCGAATATTTCTGCTTCTTCGGTTTGACCACAAACTCATCGAGAGTGGTTTCGGAGGGATGCAGAAGAAAAATCATGGTGTCGGGAGCAGCCTTCGCTTTCTTCGTCATTGTTTCATATCCAAGCGATGAAACCTGCACCTCAGAACCGACAGGCACTCGGAGCGTGAAAATTCCGTTAAGGTCGGTGGTTGTGCTCCGTTTTCCCTTTTTCGAATAAACGGTAACATATTCCAGCAGTTCGCCGCTTTCAGCATCCTTCACCTTGCCTACCACTCTGACCGACGCTCCCTTCCCCTTTTTCGGAGCGGCCACGACGGCCTCTGCCGACATAACCGCCGACATGGCTGCAATGGCTGTGATTAGCAATACTAAAGGTTTAAAAACGGCAATACGCATACTTATCAAAACAACAATTAAGAGTGAAATATTGCTTGCAGATTATAAAAAATAGCCGTTTCGACCGTTTATAAGGGTGATTGCTAATCGATTTTTCCCGCAAAACTGTCTAAAACGAGAATCAAGATGGGTAAAGAAATTGAAAGAAAATATCTCGTCATCTCCTCCGAATATAAAGAAATGGCGACGTCACGGAGCAGAATCAAGCAGGGATATCTGCAGCGCGATCCGGAATGCACGGTCAGGATCCGTCTGCGCGACGACCGGGGTTTCATCACCGTAAAGGGTATCACCAAGGGAGACACCCGCCTGGAATATGAATATGAGATTCCTGAAAAGGATGCTGAGGAGATGCTCAATCTTTGCCTGGGGAAAATCATCGACAAAACCAGATGGCTTGTGCCTTTTGAAGGGCATATATGGGAAGTCGACGAGTTTCTTCGCGATCACGAAGGTCTGGTAGTTGCGGAGATAGAACTGAAAAGCTCCGACGAGCAATATTCCGAGCCCCCCTTCGTCGGCAGGCAGGTCACGGGCGACCCGCGATATTACAACTCCAACCTATAATATAAAAGGAACCCGATCTCAAGCCCTGATAATTCTGACCTTGTTGCGGCCGGTCAACGGCGTTTTGTGAGGGCCTCGAGCATCTGCTGCAGTTCGTCGCGGGTCTCTTCGAGAAGTTTTATAGCCTCAAACCTGCGGCTCACATTCGAACTGTTGGCTGCGAGTTCCTGACGGGCGGCTTCGATACGCAGTCCTTTATCCTTGACGAGATATTTTATCTTCTCCAGCGACCGTATATTTTCCGGCGTGTAGAAGCGCTGGTTGGAGGCTGTGCGACGAGGGGCGCACTCGGGAAATTCCTGTTCCCAATAGCGCAACGTCGAGGCCGAGACTCCGAGCAATTCCGAAACGTCTCGGATTTTATAATACATTTTGTCAAGTTCGTCCATCTCCCTCTTTCCTTATATAATCTCTTCCCTCTCCTATTAAAATGTATTTCCTGGCTGCTGCGTTAATCACGTCAGTCCATGACATGGCCGGCGTTCTCCGCGAGCTGCACCATCTCGGCATATTGTTCCGGAGTCAGATCCATGAAATAATAGTTCACCGGATTCTGAGGCTCGTCTTTAAACCTCACCTCATAATGGAGATGAGGACCGGTTGACTTTCCCGTCGAACCTACAAGACCTATGACTTCGCCACGCTTCACGCTCTGCCCTGCCTTGACCATAATTTTCGAGAGATGCGCATAGCGGGTGAGATAATTATAGCCGTGGCTGATGTCGATGCAATTGCCGTAGGATGAGCGGCGGTCGGCCACAGTGACCTCGCCGTCGGCAGTGGCATAAACCGGCGTACCGGTCTGCGCCGCAAAATCGAGTCCGGCATGGAATTTCGAACTGCCGTAGATGGGATCGCGCCTTATTCCATAACCCGACGACATCGTATAGTCACTGATGCTGATAGGCATCACCGAGGGAATATGGGCAATCTTGTCCTTCTGTTTCTCCGAGGCATCGCGAAGCTGGTCGAAAGAGACCGACTGGGCATAGAGCTGGCGGTCGAAAAGGTCAAGCCGTTGGGTGAGAAGTCTCACGAGTCCGCCGTCGGGGAGTTTCTGCAACTCTTTATAGCGGGCCTCGTTGTCGAGCCCTGCATAACGCTGCGATCTGCTCATCGGGTCGAGCTGCATCATCACCCTGTAGAAATTGTCGTCGCGGTTGCGGATGTCGGTCATTACCTGAAGAGAATTGTCGAGGCGGCGGTTGAGGATATTGTAACTGCTCCGGAGCACCGAATTTTCCTTGCGAAGATTCTCTTCTGTAGGCGAAGAGAAAAAATAATAAGCTATAAAAAAGAAAAATGCGCCGAACAAAGCCGAAGCCGCAGTAAATGCCGCTCCCTTCAAAAACCTTGATTTCCACGTCGGGAACACCCGCTCGTAATTATCGGTATCTGAATTATATCTGTAATAGATGTTTTTACCCATCGCTGTTCGCTAATGAAGTTGCAAAAATAGTAATTAATGATTAATTTTGCAATTTGTAAGCGCAATTTGAAAAGCGGCGGGAGCTCTCCCCCATCCGCCCGGATTGACGCTCACCGACATTCCACTTTTCGAAAAGAAAACAGAGATCAAAATAAAGATGCTGACATCAAAAGAAATTCGCGAGTCTTTCAAGACATTCTTTGAAAACAAGGGCCACAAGATTGTGCCGTCGGCGCCGATGGTGCTCAAGGATGACCCTACCCTGATGTTTACCAACGCCGGTATGAACCAGTTCAAGGACATCATCCTCGGCAACCGGGTTCCGGAATCGAAACGCATGACCGACAGCCAGAAATGCCTGCGCGTATCGGGCAAGCACAACGACCTTGAAGAGGTCGGCCACGACACATATCACCACACCATGTTCGAGATGCTCGGCAACTGGAGCTTCGGCGATTATTTCAAGAAGGAGGCCATTGACTGGGCCTGGGAATATCTCGTCGACGTGCTCAAGCTCAATCCCGACCGTCTCTATGCCACGGTGTTCGAAGGCTACGCTCCCGAGCATCTCGAGCGCGACAACGAAGCAGCCGCAATCTGGGAGAAACATCTTCCCGCTTCTCATATCATCAACGGCAACCGCCACGACAATTTCTGGGAGATGGGCGAAGTCGGTCCCTGCGGTCCCTGCAGCGAGATCCATATCGACCTGCGCAGCGACGAAGAGCGCGCCAAAGTCGACGGGGTTTCGCTCGTCAACAAAGACAATCCCCTCGTGATCGAGATCTGGAACCTTGTCTTCATGCAGTATCAGCGCATGGCCGACGGCCACCTCGAGCCGCTCCCCGCCAAGGTGATCGACACCGGCATGGGCTTCGAGCGCCTCTGCATGGCCCTGCAGGGAAAGAAGTCGAACTACGACACCGACATCTTCACTCCTATAATCGATAAAATCAGCGAACTTTCAGGCAAGAAATATGGCATTGACGAAAAGGTTGACGTGGCAATGAGAGTTGCCGCCGACCATGTGCGCACTATCGCATTCTCCATCGCCGATTCGCAGCTTCCCTCCAACGCCAAGGCAGGCTACGTGATCCGCCGAATCCTCCGTCGCGCCGTGAGATATGTCTATACATTCCTCGACCAGAAAGAGGCTTTCCTTTATAAGCTCGTTGACACGCTGATAGCCCAGATGGGCGAGGCCTATCCCGAACTCCCCGCGCAGGAAGAGCTGATCAAGAAGGTGATCAAGGAGGAAGAGGAATCTTTCCTACGCACTCTCGACAACGGCATCCGCCTGCTCGACTCCCTTATGAAGAAGGCCAAAGAGGAGGGTAAGACCACAATTTCCGGTAAAGAGGCGTTCGTGCTTTACGACACCTACGGATTCCCCCTCGACCTCACCGAACTGATTCTGCGCGAGCAGGGCATGGACGTCGACAAGAACGAATTCGACGCCGAGATGCAGAAGCAGAAAGACCGTGCCCGCCACGCCGCTTCTGTCGAGACCGGCGACTGGGTGGAAGTCAACGAAGGGGAGCCTGAATTTGTGGGCTATGATCTCTACGAATCCCCGACGAGGATACTGCGCTATCGCAAGGTGAAGCAGAAAAACAAGGAGTATTATCAGATAATGCTCACCCGCACTCCCTTCTATGCCGAAATGGGCGGCCAGGTCGGCGATACCGGCATCCTTGTCGCTCCCGAAGGCGAAACAATCGAAATCTTCGACACCAAGCGCGAAAACAACACTGCAGTCCATCTCTCCCACAAACTTCCTTCGAATCCCGAAAACGAGTTTACGGCTAAGGTCAACGTTACGGCCCGCAAAGCCACTTCGGCCAACCACTCCGCCACCCATCTTCTTCACGAAGCCCTTCGCGAAGTGCTCGGCACGCATGTGGAGCAGAAAGGATCTTTCGTTTCACCCGACTTACTCCGCTTCGACTTCTCCCATTTCCAGAAAGTCACTCCGGAGCAGCTCCGCGAGGTGGAACATAAGGTCAACGCTAAAATCCGCGAAGCTATTCCTCTTGAGGAGCACCGCGACATGCCGATAGCCGAAGCCCGCGAAATGGGCGCCATGGCTCTATTCGGCGAAAAATATGGCGACAAGGTCAGAGTGGTGAAATATGGCGACTCTATCGAACTTTGCGGCGGTACGCATGTGGCCAACACAGGCAACATCGGTATGGTCCGCATCCTCGCCGAAAGCTCCATCGCAGCCGGTATCCGACGCATCGAGGCCGTGACCGGCGAAGGTGTGGAAAAGATGCTCGACAACATGCAGGATTCATTCGCCGACCTCAAGAACCTGCTCGGCAATTCCTCCGATGTAAGAGTGGCTGTTGAGAAAGCCATCTCCGACAACGCCGACCTCCGCAAGCAGGTCGAGGAGTTCATGGCCGAGCGTGTTGCCGGTCTGTCGAAAACGCTTCTCGCCGAAGCAAAAGACATCAACGGCATAAAGGTTGCCACACTGACAGGACTCCGTCTGCCTGAAGTGGTGAAAAACGTGGCATTCTCACTCCGCAACGAAGCCGAAGGGCCGTTCGCATTCGTGGCCACCACAATCAACGCCGGCAAACCGATGATCACCGTAATGCTCAGCGACCAGCTCGTGAAGCAGGGACTCAACGCCGGCAAGATTGTGCGCGAAGCCGCCAAGTTCATCAAGGGTGGCGGCGGCGGACAGCCCTTCTTCGCCCAGGCCGGAGGTAAGGATCTCGACGGACTTTCAAAAGCTGCCGAGACTATCCTCGACATACTGAAAAATGCCTGATTAATCTCTTCCCCTTCTGAACATCCGATATGAGCGACATCAAATTCACCCACCTTCACGTCCACTCGCAATATTCCCTGCTCGACGGCAAGGCCTCTGTGCCGGAACTCGTCGATAAGGCTATTGCCGACGGCATGCGCGGAATCGCGCTGACCGACCATGGCAATATGTTCGGCATCAAGGAATTCTTCAACTATGTGGAGAAAGTCAACGGCGGCAAGGAGGAGTCGGAGAAATTCAAGCCGATCCTGGGGTGCGAGATGTATGTGGCTCCCGAAAGCCTGCTCGACCGGAAGGGAAAAGACAAGAAAGACCGCGGCTATCACCTGATTGTCCTTGCCAAAAACAACCGTGGCTATCACAATCTGGTGAAGCTTGTCAGCAAGGCGTGGACCGACGGTTTCTACTATCATCCGCGCACCGACCGCAAAGAGCTTGCCGAGCATCATGAGGGACTCATCGTCTGCTCGGCATGCCTCGGCGGCGAGGTGCCCCAGATGATCATGCAGGAGAAACTTAAGGAGGCTGAGGAGAGAATCTTATGGTATAAGGAGATATTCGGCGAGGATTATTATCTTGAGCTGCAGCGCCACCAGACATTCAAGGAAAACGCAAACTATGAAGTCTATCCCGCGCAGCAGAAAGTCAACGCCGTTCTGATGGAGATGGCGAAAAAGCACAACATCAAGGTTATAGCCACCAACGACGTGCATTTCGCCTACGAGAACGATGCCGAGGCCCACGATCGCCTGATATGCGTTTCGACCCAGGTGAAATTCTCCGACTCCAAGAGAATGCACTATACCAAGCAGGAATGGCTCAAGACGCCCGAGGAGATGGCCGAGATTTTCAAGGATGTTCCGGAAGCTCTGGCCAATACTCAGGAGATCCTCGACAAGGTGGAATTCTATTCCATCAACCACGCTCCCATCATGCCATTCTTCGAAATCCCGAAGGAATTCGGCACTGAGGAGGAGTATCGGTCAAGGATCACGGAAAAGGAGCTCTTCGACGAGTTCACCCAAGACGAGAACGGGAATGTCGTGCTTACCGAAGAGGAGTCGATAAAGAAAATCGAACGACTCGGGGGCTACGACAAGCTTTACCGCATCAAGTTCGAGGCCGATTATCTCGCCAAGCTCACCTACGACGGCGCGAAGAAACGTTACGGAGATCCTATTCCTCCCGACGTCTATGAGCGGTTGAAGTTCGAGCTCCACATCATGAAGACGATGGGCTTCCCCGGCTACTTTCTGATCGTGCAGGACTTCATCAATACCGGGCGCGACAAGCTCGGAGTGAGCATCGGCCCGGGACGTGGTTCGGCCGCCGGTTCGGCCGCCGCCTATTGTCTCGGCATCACGCAGATCGACCCGATCAAATACGATCTGCTGTTCGAGCGTTTCCTCAACCCCGACCGTATCTCGCTTCCCGATATCGACGTCGACTTCGATGACGACGGCCGCTATGAGGTGCTCAACTATGTGACGCAGAAATATGGCGCCGAGAAGGTGGCCCATATCATCACGTTCGGCACCATGGCCACCAAAATGGCCATTAAGGATGTGGCGAAAGTGCTGGAGGTTCCTATTCCGGAATCCAACCGGCTCGCCAAGCTCGTGCCCGACCGCATGCCGGAGGTTGACGGAAAAACGCCGAAAACCAATTTCAAGAACTGTCTCAAATACGTGCCCGAGTTCGCAGCCGAGAAGCAGAATCCCGACGAGAAGATCCGCGAGACGATGAAATATGCCGAGCAGCTTGAGGGAAACGTGCGCAACACCGGTGTGCATGCCTGCGGCGTGATCATCAGCCGCGACGACATCACCGACTGGGTGCCCGTGGCCACAGCCACCGACCCTTCGGGCGAGAAAGTGATCACCACCCAGTATGAAGGCTCCATCATCGAAGACACAGGTCTGATCAAGATGGACTTTCTCGGGCTCAAAACGCTTTCCATCATAAAGGAAACTCTCTACAACATCAAGCACACGAGAGGTTTCGATCTCGATATCGACAATATCCCCCTCGACGATAAGGCCACGTTTGAACTCTACTGCAAAGGAAACACAACTTCGACTTTCCAGTTCGAGTCGCCGGGAATGCAGAATTCCCTCCGGCAGCTCCAGCCTTCAAAGTTCGAAGACCTCATCGCCATGAACGCCCTGTATCGTCCGGGGCCTATGGATTATATTCCCACCTTCATCAAGAGAAAGCACGGCGAGGAACCGATCGTCTACGACATTCCCTGCATGGAGCAGTATCTGAAGGAGACCTACGGCGTGACTGTTTATCAGGAGCAGGTGATGCTTCTGTCGAGACTGCTCGCCAACTTCACCCGAGGCGAAAGCGACATGCTTCGCAAGGCCATGGGTAAGAAGCAGATCGACAAGATGATGAAGCTCAAGAAGAAATTCATGAAGCAGGGTCAGGAGAACGGCCATCCCGAGGCAGCTCTAAACAAGATCTGGGTCGACTGGGAGAAGTTCGCTTCATACGCTTTCAACAAGAGCCATGCCACCTGCTATTCCTGGGTGGCATATCAGACGGCTTACCTGAAAGCTCACTATCCCGCCGAATATATGGCCGGAGTGATGAGCCGCAATATCACGGCGATCGACAAGCTCCGTAAGGTGATGGACGAATGCCGCCGAATGGGAATAAAGGTGCAGGTGCCCGATATCAACGAATCGGCGGAAAAATTCACCGTCAATAAGAAGGGAGTGATCCGTTTCGGTTTGGCGGCCGTAAAGGGCGTAGGAGCCAACGCCGTGAAAGCAATTCTGAAGGAACGCGACGAAAACGGGCCCTTCAAGGATATCTACGACCTTGTGGAGCGTGTGAACCTGAGCGCATGCAACCGGGCGGCCATAGAAAACCTTGCGCTTGCCGGTGCCTTCGACAGTTTCGGCAAGCCGCGCGAGATGTATGTCGCTCCGGTTTTTGACAATTCTTACGCCGACTGTCTCGTGAAATACGGCCAGTCGATTCAGAACGACAAAAATTCTCTCCAGCTCAGCCTCTTCGGAGATCTTGAGCCGATAGAGACCAACAAGCCTCCCTATCCAGATTTCGAACCCTGGAACAGGATGGCTTTGCTCAACAAGGAGAAGGAGCTGATCACGATGTATCTTTCCGCTCATCCGCTCGATCCTTACTTTATGGAGCTGACCTACGGCTGCAACACCACCTGCGAGGAGTTCCGCGACAAGGAACGCCCCGGAGAAACGGTGACTATCGGCGGGCTCGTGAGCAAAATCACCAAGCGGATGTCGCGCACAGGGCGCGAATTTTCCGTGATCGAAATAGAGGATTTCAATTCCAAGGCTGAAATCAGGCTCTTCGGCAAAAACCATGAGCAATATTTCAATAGATTCACCGAGGGGGAAGCCGTTTATGTGAAAATCAGTTATCAGCCGGGACGCTTCAATCCCGAACGGACCGACATGGTGATAGAGGAAATCGCCCCGCTCTCCGAAATCAAGGGAACTGTGGCCAACACGGTAAATATCTATTTATATGCCCAGGCCAACAACAACGACCTTTTCGGTGAACTCCGCAACATCAACGACAAATCGCGTCCCGGAAACCTTTTCGTCGACATTATCGACAAGGAGACCAACCAACGGCTTCGTGTCAGATCGAGAAAACCCTTCCCGGTGAACCGCGAGACCGTCGAGATCCTCTCCGACATGAACGTAAATTTCAAGGTCACTACCGAACAGGTTTGACCTGCTGAAAAAATATAACACCTTAAACCATTAACCATAAACATTTAAAACGATGGCTGAAAAATTCAATGACCAGACAGCAAAGGAAGCTATTGCTTCTGGCAAAGTAGTAGTGCTCGATTTCTGGGCTACATGGTGCGGTCCCTGCATCAAGCTCGGTCCGGTGATCGACGAGCTCGCTGAGAAATATGCCGACCGCGGCGTGATTGTCGGCAAGATCAACATCGACGAGGATTCCGAAATCGTTGCAGAAAACCGTGTCCGCAACATCCCGACCGTGCTCTTCTTCAAGAACGGCGAGGTTCAGGCCCGCAGCGTCGGCAGCGTCAAGCTTGCTGATCTCGAGGCTCACCTTCTCCCGCTTCTCTGATTCAAAGACCACGATGCGAGTAAACATGACACAAGCCGACTTTCTCCTTTCCGTCGGCTGACGAAACAAGTCGCAAGGCTCAAAATAATAAAGAGGATGTCCTCACGGATGTCCTCTTTTTTAGAATATTAACCACGTGTTTTCTAAAACGGATTGCCGTCACGAAAATCCTATTTTTAACACACGCTCAGAGAAATATTTTATTAGTTTAACAAATTGACTTTATCTTGAACTTAATATATCCTTGTTTTCATTCTTCTTGCTCTGCGATTCCTTCCCATGTCGCGGCACACGTCCGAACATTACGAAGGTGCGCTGAAAATAGGGAGAGGAAAGTTTGCTCACCACTACCCCTTTCGACGAGGAGGCATGGATGAAACTCATGCTGTCGACCACTATTCCCACATGCGACACTCGCTCGGGGTCTTTACCCGTGGCGAAAAATATCAAATCACCGGCGTCTACCTTGTCGGCATTAACTTTCTCGCAGTGCTCAGCCTGCTTGGCTGAATTGCGCGGGATCTTTTCTCCGACAGCAGTTTCGTAAACACGCATCACCATCCCAGAGCAATCGGTGCCTTTCCCCTTTTCGTCATGTGCATATTTATATGGGGTGCCGAGCCAGGTGTAGGCCTCTTCCACTATCATCTTCCTCTGCTTGTCGGGATGACTGATACGGATTGCCTCAGTGTGAGGATGGTGAGGTGAAGACGACACTTTATGCGTCTTACAGGAAGGAAGCAATGCCAGAACGGAAACAACCGCAACCACCGAAAGGAGTCGTCCCTTCCGGCTGCTTAATTTCTGATTTAGGCTGCTGAGCTTCATTCTGCGTAGGAGTTCATCATCTTGCGATGCGGCAAGAATAGTTTACATTTGCAAATGTAAACAAAATTTCTGAAAAACCAACAAGAATATACAGAATATTTCGATTTAATCTTATTTTCCGTCCCCTATGCCCAAAACTTTCGTATAATTCCAAACATAATAGTTTTGATATTTAAAATTTTAGAGTTATTTTTGCATTTACAGATTTTCTGCGTCTAAGATTCATTCAGACATACATAAGACACCCTTCATCGAGTGGCGTTCCGACTTCGGCTTCAAACGCATGTTCGGCACGCAGGCCAACCAACGGATTCTCGTGCGGTTTCTCAACGCCCTGTTCGGCGACGAGTTTACCGTGACCAAGGTGGAATTCCACGACAAGGAGATCCTTCCCAAATCGGAGGCAGGCAAGAGAATCATCTACGACATCTATTGTCAGGCCAAGCCTGATTCTTTCAGGGCTTCGAGAATCAATGAGGATCATTTTCCGACGATCATGTCAGAAGATTCGGAAGTGAAGGATTATACTCATCACTTCATCCTCGAGATGCAGAACTAATATTCCGTGCCGTTCGAAGACAGGGTCCTGATGTATTCGTCGAGGCTGGTGGCCGACCAGCTCAAGCGTGGATCGGATTACAGGCTGCAGCCGGTGATTTCCATAGCAATCACCAATTTCAAGTTTCCCCATCTGAACGATGCGCCGGTTCACGACATGGTGATGAGTGACCGCAACACCGGAGAAGTTCTGACCGAGAAGATGCGGGTGGTATTGCTTTCACTCGAGGCATTGAATGGAAAAAGTTGGAAAGATCTGACAACCGAATTGGAGAAATTTTTGTATTTGATTAAAAACATGGGAAAGATGGATACTAACAGCGAAGCATACAAGAGCGGGGAATACAAGGAGGTTTTTGAATCGGCCGAGACCGGGCTGCTTGCCGCAGAGGATTACGAACTCTATAGTGCGTCGGCCGAAGCTGTCCGCGAGCACGAAGCGGCAGTGGCTTATGCGGCTAACAAAGGAAAAGCCGAAGGCAGAGCCGAAGGCTGGGCAGAAGGCAGGGCAGAAGGCAGGGCAGAAGGTAGAGCTGAAGGCGAGGCGCAAGGCTTGGCCAAAGGAATCATTAAAGTTGTCAGGAACATGTTGAATTTCGGCATGCCTAAAGATCAGGTCGCTGCCATCAACAATATGACCGTCGCCGAACTAAATACCCTCTTAGGTCAGGAATAACATATATAGGCAGGCAGTATAAATATGACAGCAGGCAGTATCAATCCCGATACCATCGGTTTCCTTTTCGACCTCGATGGCGTGATTATTGACAGCGAAAGCGAATATACACGCATCTGGCATGCTATCGACCAAAAATTTCCCACCGGCGTGGAAAATTTCGAATATGTCATAAAGGGACGAACCCTCACCGAAATTCTCGACACCTTCTTCCCGGACCGTGACACCCATCCGAAAGTGACGGATATGCTCAATGAAATGGAACAAAAGATGCGTTATCGTTTTCTTCCCGGGGCAAAAGAATTTATCGAATCATTAATCGACAAAGATTTTCCGAGGGTAATGGTCACCAGTAGCAACGATCTTAAAATGGCCCATCTCCGCGAGGAGATTCCGGATCTGGAAGGGATGTTTACCGACATTGTCACCGCCGACCGAATCAGCAGATCAAAGCCCGATCCCGAAGGGTATCTGCTCGGTGCAGAACTCTGCGGAGCCTCTCCGGAGCGCTGCTTCGTGTTCGAAGATTCCCGACAGGGGGTCATGGCCGGCAGAAACGCCGGAGCTTTTGTTGTAGGTCTCACCACTACCCTGCCCGAAATCATGATAAGCGAATTCTGCGACATCACAATAGGCAATCTCTCGGAAACCAATCCCGACACACTTATCCGGCAGCTGAACCACAGAAGAAGCTGAACCACAGAAATGAACAACAACATTCCTCTCGCGGAGAGACTGCGTCCGCAAACACTCGAAGACTACATAGGCCAGGAACATCTGGTAGGGTCCGACGGCATCATCAGAAGGATGATCGAAACCGGCAGGGTCAACTCATTTATCCTCTGGGGTCCCCCCGGAGTCGGGAAGACCACACTTGCCCGCATAGTAGCCTCGCAAACCGAGGTGCCGTTCTACACGCTGAGCGCCGTCACGTCGGGAGTAAAGGATGTGCGCGAAGTGCTCGACCGCTGCGAAAAAGATGCGAAGAGCATGTTCGCCAAAGGACGCCCTATTCTCTTCATCGATGAAATCCACCGGTTCAACAAATCGCAGCAGGACTCTCTGCTCGGTGCTGTGGAGCGCGGCACAGTCACGCTGATCGGCGCCACCACCGAAAACCCGTCGTTTGAAGTAATCAGGCCTTTGTTGTCGCGCAGTCAGGTCTATACTCTCAAACCTCTCGACGCCAAGGGTCTGCAGCAGCTCCTCGACCGCGCACTCGAAAAAGACGAGATCCTTAAGCGACGCGAATGGCGGATCGAATCGAAAAAGGCACTTTTCCGCTTTTCCGGAGGGGATGCCCGAAAGCTCCTCAACATCCTCGACTTGCTCGAGCAATCGACTCCCGAAGGAAGTCCCGTGGTGCTCAACGACGAAACCGTAACGGCGAGCCTGCAGGAAAATCCCGCCGCCTACGACCGCAACGGCGAGATGCACTATGATATAATTTCCGCCTTCATCAAATCGATCAGGGGGAGCGACCCCCAGGCGGCGGTCTACTGGCTGGCAAGGATGGTGGCCGGGGGCGAAGATCCTAAATTCATCGCCCGGCGTCTGGTGATCCTCGCCGCCGAAGACATCGGCCTTGCCAATCCCAATGCCCTTCTTCTCGCCAACGCCACCTTCGACGCCCTCGCCAAGATCGGCTGGCCCGAGGGACGCATCATCCTCTCGGAATGCGCCATCTATCTCGCCAACTCTCCGAAAAGCAACACCGCCTATATGGCCATCGACTCGGCTCTCGAAGCAGTGAGAAACACCGGGGACCTCCCGGTGCCGCTCCATCTCAGGAACGCCCCCACCAAACTTATGGCCGACATGGGTTATCATCAGGGATATAAATATGCCCATGACTTCGCCAACCATTACGCCCGGCAGCAATATCTTCCCGACGGCCTTGAAGGAAGCGCATTCTGGCATCCGGGCGACAACCCCTCCGAAGAGAAAATGGCACAACGCCTAAGAGCCATCGGTGCAATCCCCGCCGAAACGAAAGATACTCAGAAATGAGTATTGCCTGAGTGGCTGCGATTTTGTAATTTTGCGCCCGTATCGAAGGCAGGCATATTCAGAGCGTATGCAAAATTCAAAACTATATCTTCCAAGCGACAGGCTGCGCGATGTGATCGAAGACAACAATCTTATGATCCTCGTGATCAGCCGTTTCTCCATTCCATTCGGATTCGGCGACGCCACTGTCGGCGAAGTATGCCGCAAAAACGGCGTCGACATCAACACCTTTCTCGAGGTCTCCAATCTCATTGCCAACGACAAGCTTTCCGACCATAAGATTTCTCTCCCGTCGCTGATGGGATATCTCCGCAAAGCCCATAAATATTTCCTCGACTTCAACCTGCCGCAGATCCGCAAGAAGCTCATAGAAGCCATCAATTGCACAGAAGTCACCGACGTGGCATTCCTCATAATCAAATATTACGACGATTATGTGAAAGAGGTCCGCAAACACATGGAGTTTGAAAACGACAACGTCTTTCCATATATAGAGCGGCTCATATCCCGTGAAAACCCGGGAGATTTCTGTCTGGAGGAATATAGCCGCCACCACACCGACATGGCCGAGCGTCTCGCCGAGCTCAAAGACATCGTGATCCGACACTATGAGCTGAAAGACAACGATATGCTCAACAGCGTGCTTTACGACCTGATAAGCTGCGAACACGACCTGATTAACCATTGCCGCGTGGAAGATGAGATTCTTTTCCCGGCAGCCCAGCGCGAAGAACTGCATTATAGCGAACATACTCAGCAGCAAGAGGAAGAGACTGCCGATGCAGACACCGGCGAACCGGGCAAATTATGCCAGATCAGCGAACGCGAGAAGGAGGTGATCTGCCATGTGGCCCGCGGACTCCAGAACAAGGAGATAGCCGACAAAATGTGCCTCTCGATCCACACTGTCACAACCTATCGCCGTAACATAGCGCAAAAACTGCAGATACATTCACCGGCAGGCCTCACCATTTTCGCCATACTCCACAATCTCATCGACATCCGCGAAATCAAGCTCCAGTAACTCCGGCCGCCATCCGACACAATCCGGGAAAAATCCGCATTCACAAAATAAAAATCTCTTCCCGCTTGTTATAATTTGTGGCTGGAGTGAACGGCAATCACCTAAAAAATCGGGCTTAACCAAATAAAATAGTCGAAATTCAGTTATAAAAATAGCTGTTTGCACTTTTTATGGTGCGAAATAGCGCACCGTTCATCTATCGCTATTGCATTTTTGATAAAAAAGAATTACCTTTGCGAGAATTTTTGGATTGAAATATGAGACAACTAAAAATCACCAAATCAATCACCAACCGTGAAAGCGCGTCGCTCGACAAATATCTGCAGGAAATAGGTCGCGAAGAGCTGATCTCCGTAAGTGAGGAGGTAGAGCTCGCCCAGCGAATAAAGAAAGGAGACCATGCAGCGCTCGAGAAACTGACGAAAGCCAATTTGCGCTTTGTGGTTTCGGTTGCCAAGCAATATCAGAACCAGGGTCTCAGCCTGCCCGACCTCATCAACGAGGGGAACCTGGGACTCATCCGTGCGGCTCAGAAATTTGACGAAACGCGCGGTTTTAAATTCATTTCCTACGCTGTCTGGTGGATCCGCCAGTCGATTCTTCAGGCGCTTGCCGAGCAGAGCCGCATCGTGCGTCTTCCCCTCAACCAGGTAGGATCACTCAACAAAATCACCAAAGAGATGTCGCGCTTCGAGCAAGAAAACGAGCGCCGTCCGAGCACAGAAGAGCTCGCCGCCCGCCTCGACATGCCCGTCGACAAAGTCTCCGACACAATTCAGGTGTCGGGCCGCCACATCTCGGTCGACGCCCCTTTCGTGGAGGGCGAAGACAATTCGCTGCTCGACGTTCTCACCAACGACGACTCCCCCATGGCCGATGCAAGCCTCAACCAGGAATCCCTTTCCAAGGAGGTTGACCGCGCCCTGAGGCAGCTCTACGACCGCGAGCGCGAAATCCTCAAAATGTTCTTCGGAATCGGTTGCCAAGAGATGACCCTCGAAGAGATCGGTGCCAAATTCGACCTCACGCGCGAACGCGTGCGCCAGATCAAGGAGAAAGCAATCCGCAGACTCAAAGGCCAGAAGAGCAAACTTCTGAAGAGTTATCTGGGAGAGTGACCCTTTCACATCAAGACTTAAAAAACTTAATCCCATGACAAAGAGAAAACTTTCTGCAATCTCCTTTGTCGTGGGATTATTGTCTTTATTCCCGGCCCGGGGATTGGCCGCCGGCGGTTCGGACTCCGCTCCCGACAGCATCGCCTCTCCCAAGCAGGGAATAATGGAAGTGACTACAGAGAGCGTCGCCATTTCCGACGAAATCCTCGTCTCCGACCATGGCCACAGCCTCTTCTTCACCCATTTCACCTGGGGAGCGGAAATAGGATCCTCGATCGACCTCACTTCCCACGACATGTCGACCTTCGATCTCGACGTGACCCTCGGGTATAAAAATTCATTCATCCAGCTTTTGGGCGCCAGCGTCGGCATTCACAAATCCATCCACACCGGAAACACATTCATCCCGGTCTGCGGCGTGATCCGGACCTCTTTCCGCAGCAAGCCCTCCCCTTGCTTCCTGCATATCGAAGCCGGCTACTCCTTCAACACCATAAAAGACGCCGACACGTTCGGCGACTTCACATGCGCCGTCGGCTTAGGAGTCAACTTTTCGCAAAGCCGCAGGGCCCGGACCTACATGATACTTTCGGCTGGTTACAGATATTTCAACGAGAACCATCAGGCAATCGCCAAACTCGACACGAAATATATCTATATCGCCAAACTCGGCTTCGGAGTCAGTTTCTGATTTCCTGCTGCCCCCGGCTCAATTTTCTCTCCCGGAGGGAGCATTCTAACAGAATTATAACCTTTCACCACGAATATGAGAAGACTATTTATAAACTCCTTAACCGCATTGACACTTATGACAATAGCAGGTACGGCTCAGGGAGCGGCCAACAATCCGCTCATCGACGGGCCAAAAGGGCCTTACGGCACCCTGCCTCTTTCCCGACTTACAGCCGCCGACTTCGAAGAAGGCGTAATGGAGGGAATACGTCTCCAGAATGAGGAGATAGAGGCAATCGTCAACCAGCGCAGCATCCCGACATTTGAAAACACAATCGAAGCCCTCGACCGCTCAGGCGAGGTGCTGACCCGTGCGGTGCTCGCTCTCAGCAACCTCGAATCGGCTCTCGGCGACACTGTGCTCATGAACACTCTCGCCAAACTGACTCCCGCAATCTCGGCGCATTCCACAGAGATCATGCTCAACCAGCCTCTGATGGAACGCATCCGCCAGGTCTACGACAATCTCGACAAAGACACGTCGCTCACTCCCGAGCAGCGCCGCCTCACCGAGAAAACCTACATGAACTTCCTCCAGTCGGGAGCGCTCCTCAAGGGAGCCGACCGCGAGAAATACGGCCGTCTCTCCGCCGAACTCTCCGACCTCAACGTGAAGTTCTCGCAAAATGTCTCCAACGCCATTAAAGATCCTGCACGCCGCCTCTGGCTCAAGGAGAGCGACCTCACAGGCATCCCCGAATCGATCAAGACTTCCTATCGCGCCGCCGCTGCAGAGACACTCAAGGAGGAAGGAAAAGAGGATGACGGCACTTCATATCTCGTCACTATTTTCCGCCCGAGTTATGCTCCCTTCCTGATGTATTCCACCCGTCGCGACCTGCGCGAAAAGCTTTACCGTCTCAACGGAGGAACCAACAACTCGGGCGAATTCGACAACTCCAACATCCTTAAAGACATCGCCAACGTGCGTCTTGAAATAGCAAACCTTCTCGGCAACAAGAACTACGCCGAATACAGCCTCAAGACCACAATGGCAAAAGATCCGAAAACCGTGATGGAATTCCTCGAAAACCTCCGCACGAGCTATACCGACGCCATGCGCGCCGAGCTAAAGGAGATCGAGGATTACGCCCGTCTCACTGAAGGAGCAGACTTCCGGCTCATGCCCTGGGACTATGCTTTCTGGTCGGACAAACTGAAAAACGACCGCTACGCATTCAATCAAGAGGAACTCCGCCCCTATTTCGAACTCAACAATTCGATCAAGGGTGTGTTCGGACTCGCCACCCGTCTTTACGGATATAAATTCAAGGAGACCGACAAGATCGACAAATATCATCCCGACGTGCGCGTCTACGAAGTTTATAAAGATAACGGCGACCTGCTCGGCATCCTTTACGCCGACTTCTTCTACCGTCCGGGCAAAGGCCCCGGCGCATGGATGACCGAATACCGTTCCGAAGTCAAAGACGACAAGGGGAACCGCAACCTCCCGATCATATCGATTGTCTGCAATTTCACCAAACCTGTCGGTTCGGAGCCCGTGCTCCTCAACTCCGACGAGGTGGAGACTTTCCTCCATGAATTCGGCCACGCTCTCCACGGCCTCTCGTCTGAAGCAACCTATCCGAGCCTGAGCGGCACCAACGTCGACCACGATTTCGTGGAGCTCTTCTCCCAGTTCAATGAGAATTATCTCACCGAGAAGGAATTCCTCGACACATTCGCCCGCCATTACAAAACCGGTGCGAAAATGCCGAAACAGCTCATCGACAAGTTCGTGAAATCCTCGCAGTTCGGCGCCGCCCACTCCACAATGCGCCAGCTCGGCTTCGGCTATCTCGACATGGCTTATCACACTATCGAATCGCCGCTCCGCGCCTCGGCCGACATAGAGAAATTCGAAGCTGAGGCCATGGCTCCCGTCAAAGTGTTCGATCCGGTGGAAGGGTGTCTTACATCCACTTCGTTCGGTCACATCTTCTCCGGCGGTTACGCTGCAGGCTACTACGGCTACAAATGGGCCGAGGAACTCGACGCCGACGCCTTCAAGGCTTTCAAGGAGACCGGCATCTTCAACAAGAAGACAGCCGACAAGTTCCTCCACATGCTTCAGGCCGGCGATACTGTCGATCCGATGGAGCTTTACGTAGGCTTCCGCGGCAAAAAACCGACCGTCGACGCCCTGCTCGAGAGAGACGGAATAAAGAAATAAACGGGTAAAACCAAGAAAAAGATGAAAACTAAAGATCAACTTATCGACGAATTGCTCGACCTCGCCTTTGCCGAAGACCTCGGCGACGGCGACCATACCACACTCTCGACCATTCCGGCCGACGCAATGGGAAGAAGCCGTCTCATCATTAAGGAAGACGGCATCCTTTCAGGTGTGGAAATCGCGGAGAAGGTGCTCCATAAAGTGGATCCCTCCATCAAAATGGAAGTGATGATCGGCGACGGCGCCGAGGTGAAGAAAGGCGACATCGCCTTTACTGCCGAGGGATCGGTTCGCTCGCTTCTCATCGCCGAGCGCACGATGCTCAACATCATGCAGCGCATGAGCGGCGTGGCCACAATGACCCGTCGCTATCAGAATGAACTCGACGGACTTCACACCCGAGTGCTCGACACCCGCAAAACCACTCCCGGAATGCGCATGCTCGAGAAGGAGGCAGTGAAGACCGGCGGAGGAACCAACCACCGCATCGGACTCTTCGACATGATCCTGATCAAAGACAACCACATCGATTTCGCCGGAGGCCTGGAGAAAGCGATCGACCGCGCCAACGAATATTGCAAGGCCCAAGGCAAAGACCTCCGTATCGAAATTGAGGCCCGCAGCCTCGACGACATCCGCCGGATTCTCGCCCACGGAGGGGTTGACCGCATCATGTTCGACAACTTCACTCCCGAACTCACGCGCGAAGCCGTGAAGCTCGTCGATGGCAAAGTGGAGACTGAATCGTCGGGCGGAATCACTCTCGAAAATCTTCGTCAGTATGGCGAAGCCGGAGTCGATTTCATCTCCGTCGGAGCCCTCACCCACAGCGTCAAGGGGCTCGACATGAGTTTCAAGGCATTCTGAAAATAGAAAAAAGATGGCAGGCGGCGGCATATTGTGCCGCCGTCTTCGTTTATTAGAGTATGGATAAAGTAAAGCAAGGACACGAGAATCTCGAATGGGGTCAGGAGGCGGAACAACTGGCCGCCGATTATTTATATAGCAAGGGTTATGTCATCTGCGAGCGCAACTGGAGATGCGGCAATTCGATTGAAATAGACATAATAGCCCGAAAAGATACAGTCGTGGCCTTTGTGGAGGTGAAAGCTCGCAAAGGCGACAACCAGCAGCCGCTCGAAGCCGTCAATCGCAAGAAACGCACCAAAATGGTTAGAGGCGCCGACATATATATGGAGAGGTTTCCCTTCCCCTACGAATACCGTTTCGACATCATCACCGTTACCGGAACCCGCGAGGACTACACCATGGAGCATCTCGAAGATGCTTTCATTCCCGGAGTCAACGGCGAAATCAGATGATTGTCATTCCGCTTGCCGGCAGCGGAACTGCGAAAGAGCGACGGCCGTGGCTATAGCCACATTGAGCGATTCCCCATGATCGGATGATGCCGGCGGAATGTTGAGAGGCCGCGTCAGAAGCGCTATGACTTGATCTGAAATTCCCTTTCCTTCATTGCCCATCACTATGAAACCTCCTTGCGACAAAGGTGCCTGATAAATGTTTTCCCCCTCGAGAAGTGTGCCGTAGACCGGCATGCCGGGGTTGGCTGCAATGACTTCCTCAAGATCGCAATAGATGACCTTCACATGTCCGAGCGACCCCATCGTGGCCTGAACCACCTTCGGATTGAACACGTCGGCCGAATCGCAGGAAGCGAAAATCGTGCGGACGCCAAACCAATGGCATGTGCGGATAATGGTGCCGAGATTGCCGGGATCGCGCACGCCGTCGAGCATCAGATAGAGGCTTCCGCTGTCGGCCGAAAGTGAAATCTCCTCTTCCGGAAGCCTGAAAATGCCAGCTACATCGGAGGGTGTGACAAGATTAGAAATCTTCTTCATTTCCGGCTCCCCGGTTTCGAAGACAGCAGCTTTCCCCGGATCGAAGCCAAGCGCCGCGCCCCGAAGCTTCACCACGGACACCGCTTCAAACGAGCCGAGAGTGTCGGCCACAGCCTTCTCACCTTCGGCTATAAACAAACCGTGGCGACGACGCATCTTGGCCGACGATAAGGAAGAATAGACAGATAGCTTTGCCTTCGAAAGTTCCATATCTTATTGCGCAAATTTCATATTTTTCAGCAAAAATAATATAAAGCAGGCTAAAAAACCGCAATGTGCAAAGAAAATTCGCAAAATTTTCGTTAATTTTGCAACAATGCCCCGACCTGAGCGACATCCGGCCCGGTCAGGGGAGTGCGAAACATAATAATTAGACCTGTTTGACCATGAAATATATCGGAGCTCACGTCAGCGTGCAGGGGGGAGTCGACAAGGCCCCACTCAATGCCGCCGCCATCGGGGCGAAAGCATTCGCTCTTTTCACCGGCTGGAGTTCGCGCTGGGCGAGCAAACCCATCTCCGAGGAGACGGCGGAGGCCTTCCGCGAAAACTGCAGCGCTAACGGCTTCACACCCTCGGTGATTCTTCCCCACGACAATTTCCTCATCAATCTCGGCAGTCCCGATTCGAAAAAGCTCGCCATGTCGCGCAAGTCTTTTCTTGAAGAGATGCAGCGCTGCGAGGCTCTCGGCCTCACAATGCTCAATTTCCATCCCGGATCGCATCTCAACGAAATGGATCCCGACGACTGCCTCGACCTCATCGCCGAAAGCATCAACATCACCCTCGGGAAGACGCAGGGAGTGACGGCCGTGCTCGAATCTACAGCCGGCCAGGGTAGCAATCTCGGCTGGAAATTCGAGCATCTCGCCCGGATCATCGACCATGTGGAAGACAAGAGCCGCATCGGAGTCTGCGTCGACACCTGCCATTCGCATTCCGCCGGATATGACCTTGCCGACAAGGATGGCTACAGGCAGACATGGGAGGAGTTCGACCGCGTTATAGGCGGCCATTATCTTCGCGCGCTCCATCTAAACGACAACAAGCGCCAGCTCGGATCGCGCATCGACCGCCACGAGGAAATCGGCAAAGGTTCGCTTGGAGAGGAATTCTTCATCCGTCTGGTCAACGATCCCCGATTCGACAACATGCCGATCATCCTCGAGACCCCCAACGAAGAGAACTGGGCCAACGAGATCGCATGGCTCTATTCGCAGATAAGAGAAGAGTAAAACTAACTTTATATTCCCTGATCAGAACATAACAACAAAAAACTATACTCATGAGAACTAAACCCGATTTAGGATTTTGGAAGCTGTGGGATCTTTCCTTCGGCTTCTTCGGGGTCCAGATCGCTTATGCGCTCCAGAGCGCCAATGTGTCGCGAATCTTCACGACAATCGGCGCCGACCCCCACGATTTAAGTTATTTCTGGATTCTTCCCCCGCTGATGGGACTTGTGGTCCAGCCTGTGGTCGGAATGGCCAGCGACAAGACCTGGAACCGCTTCGGCCGCCGTCTCCCCTACCTGATTGCCGGTGCCCTCGTGGCCGTCATCGTGATGTGCATGCTCCCCAATTCCGGAAGCTTCCATTTCAATGTCTCGACCGCAATTCTCTTCGGTCTCGTGGCGCTGATGCTCCTCGACACCTCTATCAACATGGCCATGCAGCCCTTCAAGATGCTCGTCGGCGACATGGTCAACGAGAAGCAGAAAGGTCTCGCATATTCAATCCAGTCGTTTCTCTGCAACGCCGGTTCGATCGTGGGATATATCCTCCCGATGCTCCTCGTCTGGTTTGGCATGAAAAACGTGGCCGACGCCGGCCAGGTGCCCGACACGGTGATCTGGTCGTTCTATATCGGCGCCATCGTGCTTCTTCTCTGCGTGGTCTATTCGCTGGCGAAAATCAAGGAATGGCCTCCGAAGCTCTATAATGAATATAATGGAGTGGTTGAAAGCGAAGGCAAGAAGGAGAAGACCAATGTCATCAAGCTTCTCAAAAACGCCCCGACCACGTTCTGGACCGTCGGCCTCGTGCAGTTCTTCTGCTGGTTCGCCTTCCTCTTCCTCTGGACCTACGCCACCAACACCGTGGCCCACAACGCCTTCAGCACACCCGAAGTGCAGAGCTATCCCGGCATCAGCTACCAGGGCAAGAACTACGAAGCCAAATATCTCATCGCCAACGACACCTGCATGGTGATCGACCACGGCAAGAAAGTCGGCGATTTCCTCGCCACAGAGCAGGGAGCGTTCAAGCTCACCATGGCCGACATCGCCAACCGTCAGGCCGACGGCACTTACGACCTCGGCGACTCCGAGACAGTTGAAATCGCATCGGCCGCCGACTGCAGCTACATCAGCCGCACGGTGCTCGACTCCGCTTCCGAGCAGTATAACGCCGCCGGCAACTGGGTAGGTCTCCTCTATGCAGTCCAGGCTCTGGGTTCGGTGGCATGGGCTGTGCTTCTCCCGCGCTTCCGCAGCAGGAAATTCTCCTACACGCTCTCGCTGCTGCTCGGCGCCGCCGGCTTCATCATGACGGCTTTCGTCACCAACCAATGGCTCCTCTTCGTGGCCTTCATCCTCATCGGATGCGCCTGGGCAGCAATGCTCGCATGGCCTTTCACCATCCTCACCAATTCGCTCCATTCCGGCAACATCGGGGCTTATCTCGGCCTCTTCAACTGCACGATTTGCGTGCCGCAGATCGTTGCCGCTCTCGCCGGCGGCTGGATCCTCACTCTCCTTAGCACTCCCGGCGCTCTCGCTCCCGAATATCTGATGATGCTCGTGGCCGGAATATCGCTCGTGATCGGATCCTTCTGTGTATTCTTCATCAAGGAAGGTAAAGGTAAAGAAGAGGTGAAGGAAACCCCGGTTGAAAGCGAAATGATCTGATAAAAAATATTACCGCGTCGGCAAAAACGCGATTAAACCTTCTTGCGAAGGCCGCCTCAAAAAATAGGCGGCCTTCGCTTTTTTTCCGACCGACCGGCATCCGGAATGACCAGAACCAGATTCGACATCCGCAATTACGCATCCATCACGGCAGTGCTGTTGGTGCTCATGATGACCGTGCTCGACGGCACGCTCGTCAACGTTGCGCTTCCCTCCATAGGTCATGAGCTCGGAGTGAGCGACGCGGCGTCGGTCTGGATCGTTACCTGCTATCAGCTCACCATCACCATGCTGCTTCTCCCCCTCTCCTCGGCCGGCGACCTCCAGAGCTATCGGCGCATATTCCTTTGGGGAGTGGCCATCTTTACGATAGCTTCCGCCCTCTGCTCGGCTTCTTCGGGGTTTCCCATGCTTATTGCCTCGCGCACTCTCCAAGGCGCCGGCGCCGCTTGCGTGATGGGCGTCAACATCGCCCTCACACGCCTCATTTACCCTAAAGAAGTGCTTTCTTGCGGCCTCGCCCTCAACGCCATGGTGATCGCCATCGCCTCCGGCGCAGGTCCGACTCTTTCGGGCGCCATCCTCTCGGTAGCATCCTGGCGCTGGCTTTTCCTTATCAACATTCCCCTCGGTCTGCTCGCATTCATAATCGGCAAAAGACTGCTTCCCGCCAATCCCCCAAAGGAGAAACACGAGACTTTCGACTGGAAGAGCGGTATTGAAAACGCATTCTTCTTCGGCATAATATTTCTCGCGCTCGGCAATCTGGCTCATTCCGCCGATGCCACCCTAAACATTGTCCTGCTCGCAGCCGGAGCCGCCATCGGCTTCTTCTACGTGCGCCGTCAGCGCGGACGCCGATACCCGATGCTCCCTACCGATCTCTTCCGCCACCGGCTCTTCACCCTCTGCATCCTCACCTCCGTCTGCTCCTTCATAGCCCAGAGCGTCACCCTTATCGCGCTCCCCTTTCTCTTCGTGCAGGGATTCGGATTTCCGGCTCTCACCACCGGCCTGCTAATCACCCCCTGGCCGATAGCCACTATGATCACCGCCCCCTTTGCCGCCCGGCTCGCCGACCGTTTCAACCCCGGCGTGACTGCGGCCGCCGGAATGTTCCTTTACTCGATTGCCCTCGTATCGCTCATCGTAATGGCCGGAAGCGGCGACGTCTCGCTTCTCGGCATCACGCTGCGGATGACCCTCTGCGGAATCGGATTCGGCCTCTTCCAGACCCCCAACAATATCGCGATGGTGCAGGCTGTGCCTGTCGAACGCTCCGGAGGGGCCGGCGGAATGCAGGGCACAGCCCGGCTCGTGGGCCAGACATTCGGCGCCACCCTCGTAACCCTCATCTTCGCGTCGGCAACACCCGGAAGCCACCCCTCCTCGGCTTGTCTTTTCGCCGCACTCCTCTTTTCAATCATAGCCGCAATTTTCAGCCTCAGCCGTGCACCGCGCATGCGCAAACAGGAAAAAACCTCAGGCCCGACTATAGAATAAACCTCCATAAATCGAAAAAAAACGGAATAATTTGGGTAAATGAATAATTAAGGTTATATTTGTAAAAAATATTTCTAATACCTCCCAGGACAGGGCTCAAAACAGGGGATTTCCCCTTCCGGCCCCTGCCCTAAAAACCTAACCAAACTTCACAAAAATCATGAAGAAACACAATTTCTACGCAGGTCCGAGCATCCTGACCCCCTACACAATTCAGGAAACCGCCAAAGCAGTGATCAATTTCGCCGACACCGGCCTCTCGGTCCTCGAGGTTTCGCACCGCAGCAAGGAGTTTCAGGCAGTAGTTGATGAGGCAGTAGCCCTCACCAAAGAGCTCCTCCACATTCCCGAAGGTTATCACGTGCTCTTCCTCGGAGGCGGCGCCAGCATGCAGTTCTGCATGGTTCCGTTCAACCTGCTTAAGAAAAAAGCCGCTTATATCAACACCGGCACATGGGCAACCAACGCCATCAAAGAAGCAAAGATTTTCGGAGAGGTCGACGTTGTAGCTTCTTCTGAAGACACCAAGTTCAACTATATCCCGAAAAACTTCACAATCCCCACCGACGCCGACTATTTCCACTACACGTCGAACAATACCATCTACGGAACCGAAACCCGCAAGGACTACGATTCCCCCATCCCGATGGTATGCGACATGTCGAGCGACATCTTCTCGCGCGAATTCGACGTCAACAAATATGAGTGCATCTATGCCGGCGCCCAGAAGAACCTCGCTCCCTCTGGCGTGACAATCGTCATCATCAAGGAATCGGCTCTCGGCAACGTAGACCGCGTGATCCCGACGATGCTCGACTATCGCACCCACATCAAGAAAGGCTCGATGTTCAACACTCCTCCGGTGCTCCCGATCTACAGCGCCCTCATGACTCTGCGCGAATACAAACGCATAGGTGGCGTCAAGGAAATGGAACGCCGCGACCTCGAAAAAGCAGCCATACTCTACGATGAGATCGACCGCAACAAACTCTTCCGCGGCACAGTTGCAGAAGAAGACCGCTCGATCATGAACGTCTGCTTCGTGATGAATCCCGAATATGCAGAGCTCGAGAAAGACTTCCTCGACTTCGCTACATCGAAAGGCATGGTCGGCATCAAGGGCCACCGCTCCGTCGGCGGTTTCCGCGCTTCCCTCTATAACGCCCTTCCTAAAGAAAGCGTGCTCGCTCTCGTTGACTGCATGAAGGAATTCGAAGCCAAACATTGATCATCGTCACCCTCAAAACAGTAATATCCAGCTATGAAAATATTGGTATTCACGGAGAAACCTTTTGCTCCGGCAGCCGTTAAGGCTATTGAGAACACGGTCAACGCATCGGGCAACGAGCTTGAAGTAGTAGAAGGAGGCACACGCGCCGACCTCCTTGAGGCTGTTAAAAACGCCAACGGCCTCATCGTGCGCAGCGACAAAATCGACGCCGCTGTCATGGACGCCGCTCCCGACCTCAAGGTGATTGTCCGCGCCGGCGCCGGCTATGACAACATCGACCTCGAGGCTGCTACAGCCCACGGCATCTGCGTGATGAACACTCCCGGCCAGAACTCCAACGCAGTGGCAGAGCTCGTGTTCGGTATGGTCATCATGATGTGCCGCAACCAGTATAACGGCAAATCAGGCTCCGAGCTCAAAGGTAAAAAACTCGGCATCTATGCCTTCGGTCAGGTTGGCCGCAACGTGGCCCGCATCGCCAAAGGTTTCGGAATGGACATCGAGGCTCTCGATAAATTCGTGCCCGACGCTATCATGGAAGGCGAAGGCGTCAAACCGGTTCACTCCCCCGAAGAACTCTTCGAGAACAATAATTTCGTTTCGCTCCATATCCCGGCAACAGCCGAGACCCGCAACTCAATCGGTTACGATCTGGTAATGAAGATGCCGAAAGGTGGCGTGCTTATCAACACGGCCCGCAAGGAAGTGATTGACGAACCCGGCCTGATGAAGGCTCTCGAGGAGCGTCCCGACCTCCGCTACGTGAGCGACATCCGCCCCGACACCGCCGAGGAATTCGAGAAGAAATTCGCAGCCCGCGTATTCTTCACTCCCAAAAAGATGGGTGCCCAGACAGCCGAAGCCAACTTCAACGCCGGCGTAGCTGCCGCAGAGCAGACAGTGGCTTACCTCAAAAACGGTTGGAACAAATTCCAGGTCAATAAATAATGCCTGACTTCTGAATTTACAACGGACGGTTTGAAATATCGCTTCAAACCGTCCGTTTATCTTTAAGACCCGCCTCTCCCCTCAAAATTCAAAATTCGAAATTCTGACTTATTACCTGTTTCAAGTCGATTAACATTTAACTTTAATATCCGAATCGTGAACAAAATTTTACTCACGGCAGCCGCCATGGCAGCCGTCGGAACTTTATGTTTCGCCGTCGATCCGTCGGGCACAATCCCTGTGCTCCTCATCAACACGGAAAACAATGCTCCCATCGTTTCCAAAGAAGATTACCTCAACGCCACCTGCTATCTCGAGACTAACGGCGCCGAAGGGATCGAACCGCTCGGTTCAGCCGAAGCGCCCGTAGCCCTCACGATAAAAGGCCGCGGCAATTACACCTGGACCGGATTCGACAAGAAACCCTACAAACTGAAATTCGACAAGAAGACCGAGATCATGGGAATGGGCAAGAACAAGCACTTTGCCATCCTCGCCCACGCCGATGACCATCTCGGATTCATGCGTAACATCACCGGATTTCAACTCAGCCGGCTTATGGGACTCGCCTACACTCCGGCCGACGCCCCGGTAGAGGTGGTGCTCAACGGCGACTACATCGGTCTCTATTTCCTGACCGAAACTATCCGCATCGACAGCAACCGCGTCAACATCACCGAACAGGAGGATAACGCCACTGCCAATGTCGAAGGAGGCTGGCTCGTGGAGATCGACAACTACGACACCGACCCCCACGTCTCGATCACGGAGGGCAACGGCGAAAGGATAATCTTCACCTATAAGAGCCCGGAAGTTCTCTCGACAGAGCAGGAGATTTATCTTAAGCAGCAGATGGAGGCTCTCAACAGCGCCATTTATGCAAAAGACAAGACCGATGCTTCCGCTCTTGAGGCAATCCTCGACCTCGACGCTGCGGCCCGCTTCTATATCGTGCAGGAGCTGATGGATGACTGCGAGTCGTATCACGGCTCCTGCTATATCTATAAGGATGCCGGCGACGGAGCAAAATGGGAATTCGGCCCGGTCTGGGATTTCGGAAACTCGTTCCAGCGCGGCAACAAGGACAAGTTTATCTGGCAGGAGTCGACGTTCAATCAGACCTGGATAGGAGAACTCTATAAATTCCCCGCGTTTCAGGAGAAAGTGAAGGAAGTCTGGAAGGATTTCTGCGACAACAAGCTTGAAAGCCTCTTCGGATATATGAAGGATTATGCGGAAGATATGAGTCAGGCCGCCGACAGCGACAAAGAACGCTGGCCCGACTACGGCAACAGCAATGTCGTGGCAAAAGCGGAATCCGCCATAAACTTTGTAAAAAATTCGGCCAAGTGGCTCGGCAAGCAATGGGGCTATGAACCTTCGTTCAGCCAGGACCCTGGCGAACAGGTATATGTCCGCGGCAACTTCAACAACTGGTCGACCTCCGACCCGATGGTGTGGAAAGACAGCAAATGGGAAATGGAGAACATCAGTTTCACCGGCGACTTCAAGATTGCCTCCGCCGACTGGAGCACTATCGATTTCGGTGGCGAAACGGAAGAGATAACTCCCGAAGCAGAGAAGGAGTATACACTCGTTGCCACAGGAAGAAACCTCGTGATGAGCAGCGCGAATTCCGGCAAACGCATGATTTTCGATCCGCTCACGCGCAAACTCTTCATCACCTCCGGCAGCGGCATTGAGGAAATTTCGGGCATCGGGGAGAATGAACCGGAAGAGATATTTACAATTACAGGACAGCGCGTCGACAAGATCGGCGAAAGCGGCATCTATATCATCCGCAGCAACGGCAAGAGCCGCAAGGTGATTCGCTGAGGACACAGGCCGCGCTGGTAGGCCACTCCCAGCCCCGACGGGGCTGCATCTCGGAAACCGGGGGTAAGGATGGATAGGGCTTGTCCCTATCCATCCTTACCCCCGGGCTCACATATAAGGGAGTGCAACCCCAAAGGGGTTGCACTCCCGCTCAGTCATAGTCAGTATACGCGCTTATACCAGTCTAAAGTGCTATAAAATGCCTCTTCTTTATTATTTAACCCCTGATAATGGTGCGTGCTGATTCCCGAGAGATCGGGATTTTTCCATGGGCGACTGTTGAAGTCGTAGGGGGAGCAGGCCGAATAGATCACAAATTCAGACATTGCTTTGCGGTAAGCCTCCAAGAGCTCGGAGCCGCTTCCGTTAGCCTCCGCCACCTTCCCGACGTATTGAGTCAGATCGTAGAACGGGGAATTATACGATCCCGAGTAATTAGCCACTTCAGAGAGATTGGGCATTCCGATTCCGGAGGCATATATTCTTTTAACAGCATCGGCCACAGGCTCCACTTTATCCATCAGCAGACAAGCCACGGTGACCGGATCGCCCGAAACGGAATAATAGTCGAAAAATGTTTGCGCCGCCTTCACGAGATCAGGCTTCTCAGTCATCACGTAAGGGAGCACCAGATCGTAGGGAAGGCCGTATTGCCACACTTCCGTGGGATATGCCACGAAATAATCGCATTTGTCACGTAGCTGATAGATGGTTTCTATCCCCGACATATAGCAGCAGTCGAACCAGATGGTGTCAAACGCATCGTCGGGCAATGCATCGGCCAGTTCGGTAATCTCCATCCAGTCGGTGGAGCCGCCGATAGCGCCGCAATATTCCCCTCCGTAACCGTATGCTTCCGGAAGATCGGCATCCTTGGGAGCGATCTTCACCTGATGGTCGCTGAAAGTCGGATTCCACGACATGCCGTGTCCCCAGAAGAATAGGTTCTTGCGAGCTTCGGGATAGAGCGAAAGGGCATAATCCACCACCTCCGCCAGCCGCGCAGGATCGGTAGAGGTGACATCGCGCGGAAATCTTTTCAGGAGTTCAAACGCATACACCCCTTTTTTGTCGGCCACAGCCTCGTATAGTCCGCATTTGCTCTCGGAGTCGGTGCGGAAAAGCAATAGTTTGTGAGCCTCGTCGCCCGATGCCGCCATAGCCGAAAGCATCTCGCGGGAATCGTCGCTGAAGTCGCTTGAAAGCGAACTCCTGTTGACAGCATAAATGAGCGTCATGCTCTCAACGCCTGAGGCAGGCTTAGGCTTCGGATCATCTTTCGAACAAGAAGCCGTCAGCAACACGCCGGCTATAATTGGAGGTAAATAAATTTTTCTCATTATATAAAAAACGTGAATTTATCTGCTCTATTATTGTTGCAGTTTCCTCTCTGCCCACACATTGCCGCGTTACATATTTTGCGGTATTAATAAACATTTTTGGTTTTTCCTTGTCTAATTGTGAAAATCAGTTGCAGTTTTCACATTTAAATGTTAAATTTGCACCGAACTGTTAAAACAATTACTCCGTGGCTATCAGGTTGTTCTAAAATTAGAATGGATTAACATCTGATCCGATCAACCGCTAAAACCAAAGAGGAAACCACTGTCAAATGAAAAAATCGTTAATTTGGCTGCTCACGATAGTGATGCTCATCACCTTCTTGGCTTTGCTATATTTCCAGATCATGTATCTTGAAAATATGGTGAAGATGCGCGAGGCGCAGTTCAGCGAGGGAGTGATGCGTTCGCTTTCGGCCACATCTCAATATCTTGAGAAGCAGGAGACTCTCCATTTTCTCGAGCAAGACGTCAACATCATCGAGTCGAGCGTTTACGACGACTATACAAATCCGGGGAGCGCTTCGGGCTATTCCACAATTGAAAGCTCCAAAATGCAAGATCTGCCGCTCTCCTATTCTTCGACCGTGACGCAAGACATCCCCACGCGCTATGGCAACATGCAGGAGGTGATCCGCAAGCAATATCTCTATCAGAAAGGATTGCTCACCGACGTGATCCTCTCCATTCTTCGAGATTCAGGCAGCCGTCCGGTGGCCGAACGTGCCGATTCCGCTGCAATCAAGAAGTACCTCGGCAGGCAGCTTGCCAACAATGGTCTGAAAGTGCCTTTTGCCATAGCTGTCTATAACAACCGCAACGAGCTTGTCTACGCCACGTCGGGTTATCGCCCCGAGAAGAAAGGGAATTATGCCGTGCAACTTTTCGGCAACACCGACACTCCCTGTCTGCTCGACGCCGATTTCCCAACCAAACAGAGCTATATCTTCTCAAGCGTGCGTTTCATAATCCCTTCGCTCGCTTTCACCCTGATCCTTCTGCTGGTGTTCCTCTACACGGTGATTCTCGCGTTCCGCCAGAAGAAACTCACCGAAATGAAGAGCGACTTCATCAACAATATGACCCACGAGCTCAAAACTCCGATCTCTACCATCTCGCTCGCCGGGCAGATGCTCCACGAACCTTCGATCCGCAAATCGGAATCATCGCTTATTCACCTCTCCGATGTGATCACCGAGGAGTCCAAACGCCTCCGTTTCCAGGTGGAGAAGGTGCTCCAGCTTTCGGTCTTCGACAACGGCGCCTCCTCGACCCTCAAGTTTCAGGAGGTCGATGCCAACGCCACTATCGCCAATGTGGCCAACACGTTCAAGCTCAAGGTTGAAAAGCAGGGGGGCGAGCTCGTCACCGACCTCGGGGCCCGCGAATCGGACATTTTCGTCGATGAGCTCCAGTTTACCAACGTGATTTTCAACCTCCTCGACAACGCTCTCAAATATATGAGGGAGGATGTCGACCCGCAGCTCAAGATCACCACATCCAACCCCGACCCGTCGACGCTCGAAATCCGGGTGGCCGACAACGGTATCGGTATCAACAAGGAAGATGTGAAACATATATTCGAGAAATTCTACCGCGTGCCGACCGGCAACCGCCACGACGTGAAAGGTTTCGGCCTCGGCCTCGCTTATGTCAAGAAGATGATCTCCGCCTTCGACGGCCAGATCAGCGTCGACAGCGAGCTCGGCAAGGGTAGCACTTTCATCATCCGCCTTCCCCTGATCGGAAACGGTAACCACAAGGAAGAGAAAGCCGATGCCTGAAAAAAAGAGCGGCATAAGGATGTTTTTTCGACCTTTTCACCATTATTTCGCATTCACGGTGCGAAATTATGTGCTAACATTTGTTATTAAATTAAAGAAAACATTAAGATATGGACGACAGACTAAAAATACTCCTCTGCGAGGATGAGGAAAACCTCGGGATGCTCCTTAGGGAATTCCTTCAGGCAAAGGGCTTTAACGCCGACCTCTACCCCGACGGAGACAAGGGCTACAAAGCCTTTCTTAAAGAGAAATATGATCTATGCGTGCTTGACGTGATGATGCCTAAAAAAGACGGATTCACACTCGCACAGGAAATCAGAAACGTTAATTCGGAGGTGCCCATCATATTTCTGACAGCTAAAAACCTGAAGGAAGATGTGCTTCAGGGCTTCAAGATCGGTGCCGACGATTATATCACCAAACCCTTCTCGATGGAAGAGCTCGTGTCGCGTATCAGCGCGATCCTGCGCCGCGTGAAGGGGAAGAAGGATAAGGAAATCACTGTCTATAAGATCGGGAAATATACTTTCGACACCCAGAAACAGACCCTTATCGCCGACAACAAGACCCAGAAGCTCACCACAAAGGAGTCGGAGCTCCTTTCTCTCCTTTGCCAGCACATGAACGATATCCTCGAACGCAACTATGCGCTGAAATCAATCTGGATCGACGACAATTACTTCAACGCCCGAAGCATGGACGTCTACATCACGAAGCTCCGCAAGCTGCTTCGCGACGATCCCTCGATCGAGATCATCAACATCCACGGCAAGGGATATAAGCTCATCGCTCCTGAAGTTCCCCAGAACGAAGAGGCCTGAGACTGATGCGATGAGACCCGAGGCTGAATTGAAAAGGCCTTAGGCTGAATCGAGGATATTATGAAGCAGGTTTCACCGGCAAACTGATTTTGAACAACAGATGGCTTCCGCCAATCAAGCGGAAGCCATTTTAACATTTTCATCCCCGCCCTCATCCACTAATCACTAATCACCACTCACTAATCACTAATCACTACTCACTAATCACGATGCTCCTATATTTCTCAGCTGAAGGAAACACCCGCTATGTAGCCCTCCAACTCGCCAAAAAGCTTGGCGAGTTCCCAATCTTCATCCAAGATGTCGAGGCCGAAACCCTCGAATGGCAGGGCGATACATTCGGAATCCTATTCCCGGTGTGGAGTTGGGGTGTGCCGGAGATTATGCTCGATTTCATGCAGGCGCTCCCCGACCGATTCTTCAATCGCATAAAGGAAAGGAAGATTCCTGTCTGGTGGGTGATGACATGCGGCGATGAGACAGGCGACGCGCCGGCAATGCTCGCCAATGCGTTGGCCGCAAAAGGGCTGCAGGCTTCCGGAGGATGGAGCATTATAATGCCAAACACCTACGTTCTCCTTCCCGGTTTCGACGTAGACTCACCGGATCTGGAGAGTAGCAAGCTCGACGCCGCGCCTGCAAGAATTGAGCATATCGCGCGTTGCATATCCCTGCGCCGGTGGGAAACGGATTTCAAAAAAGGAAGTTTCGCCCGATTTAAAACAAACGTGATATATCCCCGTTTCATGAAATGGGGGATAAAACCCGAAAAATGGCATTCCACCGACGCCTGCATCGGTTGCGGCCGCTGCGAGCAAGCCTGCCCGATAGATAACATCGACATGACTGACGACAGGCGTCCCCGATGGGACAACCGTTGCATCGGTTGCCTCGCCTGCTATCACGCCTGCCCGGCCCACGCCGTGGCCTATGGCAATAAAACAAGCAGAAAAGGGCAATATATGTGCCCTAAAACATAATTACCCTTGATGTGGCTGCATACAGCAAGCCAGCTTAGATTGTTCATCACCTGATTGTGGGGAAAGAGAGACATGGAACATACTTTCCTATTCATAATTGAAGCCATCGGCACTATAGCGTTCGCGATAAGCGGCATCCGTCTTGCCGCCACCAAGAATTTCGACTGGTTTGGCGCTTACACCGTCGGACTTGTGACAGCCATCGGAGGCGGCACGCTTCGCGACATACTGCTCGGCATACCGGTTTTCTGGATGCAAAACTGGTCGTATTTCGCAGAAACAGCCTTCTCGCTTATCTGCGTGATCATCTTCCAGAGCGTCCTTGTGAGCAAGGATCGCATCCTCTTTGTGTTCGACAGCATCGGACTGGCACTCTTCTGCGTGATAGGGATTCAGAAGACGCTCGCAATCGGTTATCCGATGTGGACAGCCATGGTGATGGGAATCATCACCGGCGCCTTCGGAGGCGTGATCAGGGACATACTGATCAACGAAGAACCGCTCGTGTTTCGCAAAGACATCTATGCCATGGCCTGTTTTGCCGGTGCATTGGTTTATTGGGGGATAATGTTATTGGGAGGGAATCAATACCTGCAGGGAATGTCGTGTGCGGCGACAATCATCATCATCCGCGTCCTGACCCTCAAATACAACCTATCGCTCCCAATCCTGACGCCCGCCAAACCCCGCCGCCGCAAATAGCCAACATCCCGCCAGCTCAGGCACAACAAGCAGACGACCAGCCCCAAGGGGGCTGCATCTCGGTAACCCCGGGTTAGCGAGAAAAGGGCAAAGCCCTTTTCGAGTCAACCCGGGGTCCATCAACCAATAGCCATAAACCCCGAAGCGGGTTTCCCTCCAGCCAGGCCACCCAAGACTAAGCATCAATATTTATTCCAAGAAATAGATTATTATACATTTTAGTCAGAAATCCATAACAGCGAATCAAAATCCCCCGAAAAACATCAAAAAGAGGAATTTCACGAGAATCGAATATTTGAAAAAGTATGGCTATCTGTTCAGAATTTGCGATTCTCGCAAACCTCAAAAAGCCGTCCATCCCCAACGGGGCTGCTTCTCGAAACCTCAAAAAATAGAATAGGCCGGCCAGCCCCGACGGGGCTGCATCTCGGTAACCCCGGGATAGCAAGGTTGGGCTGTGCCCATACGAGTCATCCCGGAGCCCATCAATCAAAAGTCATAAACCCCGAAGTGGGTTTCCCTTCCGACCAGCATACACCATCTTCCTAACGACAGGCATATACCATCTGCCGGCCGTCAGACATACGCTGACAGCTCGGATAGTTCTTATAGCTCTGATATTTTGGAGATCTCCGACTTTCCCTTACAATCGCCCCGTTACCTCCGAGGATAGAACGTCTCGAAGGTAGAATCGTCGTAATAGACCGTGATATGCGACACTTTCCTCGGATTTTTGCGCATTTTCTCTATTTGACGCTCCAGTTCCGCGATTCTCAAATCATCCGGAACCCCAGTATTTATGCGGGCTGAGAGCCCCTCCTTGGGTGCATTTAAGCCGTTCTGAGCGCGATATTTTTCATATTCCGAGGAATCGGTGGGGAAATTTTGAAAATCGATCGACATTTCACCGTCACCTGCAGGAGCAGCAGCTTCACTCTGATCAGTAACCAGCATATTTCCCTCGCCAAACATAAGCCAGAGAACCGACAGCTTCGGAAAGGCGTGATGAATCTGGCCGACCAGTACGTCGCTGATTTTTTTATTGCGCCCGGTCAGAAGTTGGGAGAGAGAGGGGCGGGGTATGCCGCATCGGTCGGCAAACTGGGAATTGGTCAACCCCTGCGACTCGATGAAGCCTTTTAGACGAATTGCCACATTATACTCTTCCATTAGCCTGTTTCGATTTTCAAATTCAATATGCAAATGTAATATTAATTTTGCAAATTGCAAAGTAAAATTGCAATTAATAAATCGAATCCAATCTGTAAACAGCGATTTACATCCTGCAAATGCATCCCAGAAACGCAAATTCCAAATCTTAAACCGGAACTTCAACAACACCCCCATTTTCCACATAATACGCCACTTACAATGATATCCTCCGGTCTACTTCAACCGCCAACCCCAATCTTTCCATTTCTTACATTTCACTTTAGATAATATTGCTATATCATTATATTTCAATATATTACCTTAAATACTAATAAATGTTAACCGAATATTTTGCAAATTTAAATAGCGTTTAAACGCAAATTTACAATCCTTTTATCGCTAATTTCGAATGCAATCCGTTCACATTTGAAACAGGGCTTAGGACGGTTTTTGCGCCGCTCTTTTACAATTACATTCTCAAATTACCATTTGCAAGTTTTGATTTGCAATCTCCGATTTTATCACCCTGAGAGTAATTTTTCAATGTCCCAATTTGACCAATTTGAATTTTGACCGCTCTTCGACCAACGACTCCCCCATCGATTCCGGAATGCAAAATTTGAATTTGTAAATTCAAATTGCAAAATTCCCGTGCAATCTCCCGTTTCCTGATTCTCATTCAATTCTCAGACGCTTAATTCACATCAAATTACAACCCAACATCCTTATTTACTGATACTTAAACAATCGCAAACAACCTCCCGTCATGACTTCAATTAGAAAATCAGGGCATAAAAAAGCCCGAATTCGCATGAATCCGGGCTTTTTGACCATTTTTATTATATATTCTTCGCTTATAGCAATCTTTGAGACTCTAAGTGAATCCCACATCCGATTATCACCCACTTCCCTATCTCACCAAAAGCGGCAAGTGAGCAATGACAAGCGGGAGATGCAAACTTACCGACTCAGTCAAGCAGCAAGGATGCCGATGCGCAGACCGACGGCATACCGAGTGCGTCGGTGATGACATTGTCGGTGTCATGGCGACGGAAGAGGATCTCCCCGATCTGACGTTGTGACATCACATTCACTGCCTGCCAGTCGTCGAGTTGGTCGTAGGTAAGATTCTTCACGTCAACCTTGCCATCTCTCACCTTAATGAGCTCCACAACGTAGGGATCATCCCCTTTCATGAGAATCGAATATTTCAATTCCTTCCGCCCCTCGGCTTGAAATTTTAAAATCTCGTGAATATTCAAAATTCGGGCCATTCCATATACTCTCGCATGCGCTGCAAGGGAATAAACCCTTTCCGTCATCGAAATCGCACCGGCCTGAGGCGCATCCGGCAGATACGAACCGTATGTTCGCATCCACAATGCCTTTCTATCCATCTCCACCGACGAGATGAAAAGCTGGAGAGCGCTGTCGGGATTGTCGCGCTTGATCTTGTCGAGCAATTTATATTTGCTTCCCTGATCATTATAAAAGATACGGGTAATGTCGATTTCCGACTTGTCGCGAGGGTCGACGAAAGCGGCTCCCGTCACCACGCCCGACTGCGATTTGACATAATAAATCATACCTTTGCTCACCAAGGCCTCCTCCATCAGCGCCGCAATATCCTTTTCCGAGTGGATAATCCGCAGGTCGAGCTGACCTTTTTCCTTCGATTCAATCAATTTTCCGACCTGCAACATTGTATCATCATCGCGCAAATCTATACTAATTTTACCAGTTTGCAACAAATCATAATACTTCCTTTTGAGGGTCGAAACCTTCTCCTTTTGTTCAAGAAGAATCGAATCATATTCGCGGTCGAAATCGTGGAGAGATGTATAATTATCCACAATCCGATAGAAGGCATTGACGTAATCGCGGTCCTTGTAATACTTTCTCAGACCCGCGTCGGCGGGGATCAGAAACGTGAATGCGAAACCCGCTTTGAGGGCCTTCTCATTTATGCGGGCAAGCATCCTGGTCATGATGCCGCGCGAGCGGTATTGTGGCTTGGTGGCGAGTCCGCAAAGGTAAAGTCCCCTCACCTGCCGGTCGGAATTACCGAAGCTGTAGGGCACGCCGAGAAGGCCTGCCACGACATCCCCGTTCATCTCCTCATATTCGAGCAGATCGGGGTTGAAATAATTGTCAAAAACGAGATTTATATAAGCGTCGGAATCATGGAAGGTATCCCTCCAGAGCGACTTCATTTTGTTTTTCAGTTCAGCCGGATTCATGGTAAACAATTAATCTAATTCCGTGGAATCATCTCACATCGCCTCAATCCTTCAGCGGCAAAAGCCCTAAGAACGTCGCGACATAAAGGAAGCCCCGTCAAAACCGCCAAACGGTCACACCGCGAAGCAATCTACGAAATCTCCCCATTAGATTTAACGTCCGTAATATTCTTTTATTCTCACAAAATCCAGACCGGCCAGATATTCTTCACCCTTCCGCAGCAAACTATGCAGCCATCCTCCACCACGATCAGGCAGTAGTCCGCCAGCCGCCAGCCAGTCGTCCGCTTGCCGTCAGGCAGTCGTCCGCCAGCACGACCAGCCCCGAAGCGGGCTGCATCTCGGAAACCGGGGGTTAGCGAGAAAAGGGCC
>SAMEA3663118__coassemble_109_pt1 | contig 93433 bp, 67 predicted proteins | sample SAMEA3663118__metabat2_high_PE_005 | metagenome-assembled genome bin SAMEA3663118 (sample SAMEA3663118) | pig gut metagenome | biome: pig gut; feature: pig-associated habitat; material: faeces | place: Denmark | collected 2012 | reverse complement strand
GCCATCCGACTCTTGACCTTGAATTCGATTAACATTTTTTAAGAGACACTAGTGCAGGAACATGTTGAATTTCGGCATGCCGAAAGATCAGGTTGCAGCTATCAACAATATGACCATCGCCGAACTGAACAATCTCTTAGACCAGAAATAACACACCGGCCATTCCCATAAAATATTGCTTCTCGAGGGAAAATGATAAAAAGGCAGAGAATTTATCTTATTCACCGCATTTTTGCGGTGAATATTTCTCTTTTTTGCCTAATTTCCCTTATGTCATGATTTTGAATACGGCTTCACCAAGGAGGTCGAACGGATCTTGCAAGGAACCTACTCCTTTCGATTTGGCATCATATTCACGGATATAATGCACTGCATTCACCGCTTGGCGAGGATTGTAATTTCTCATCGCATCGCGTATCTCGCGCAATGCGTATGAGTTTTTCAGACCGCACGCCGACATGAGCCCCTGATCAGACTTGTCGGCCGTATATTGGCAGATCACCACTCTGCTGAAAAGATTGAAAATGGCCGACGCCGCCATCACATAAGGATTCTGCTTCGGATTCTTTTTGAAATATTTGATAATCTTTATGGCCTGGGAATAGTTGCGCTGTGATATGGCCTTGGAAAGTTCAAAATTGTTGAAGTCTTTCGATATACCGATGTTTCGTTCGATATCTTCACATGTGATTCTGATCCCCTTCTGGCCACCTTTGATCAGGATCAGTTTATTGAGCTCGCCAAAAAGTTTGGAAAGCGGCGATCCGATATATTCGCATAAAAGCTGGACTGCCTTCTCCTCGATCGACACCTTCGCTCCGCTGCAATAATCCTTCACAGCCGATGGAAGCTGCCAATCTTTCACTGCAGCCGATTTGAAAACGACTGCACCCTTATTGGCCGAGGCCGCCTTCATTAGTTTCGAAGTGGCGTTGAGATTATCACCCTTGAACACCAATGCAAAAACTGTTGTGGGATTGCAGTTTGCGACATAGGGTGCGAGCTTTTCAAGCACATTCTTCGCCTGTTGAGCCGATTGGCCCTCTTTCAAGAGCACGAGTTTTCTATCGGACATGACCGGAAACTGCTGCGCACAGGCGATCACCGCTTCCATGTCGGCGTCATTGCCATAAAACAAGTTGAAATTGAAATCGCGATCCTCCTCCGCGATAAGATCCTGCTCGAGATGACGCACTATCAGATCGATATAATATGCCTCCTCCCCCATAAGAATATAGACCGGGGCGGGGGTTCCTTTCTTGATATCAGCGATAATGTCTCTATAGCTCTTTTGCGCCATGATGTTTGCGTATTATTAAGATTATAAAAAGTGTCGTCGCGAGGCAACTCAAAACGAACAGCCAGGATATGCCCGTCGAAGAGACTCCGATTTGTTCGGGATTCACTGCCCCCGCGCCTCGGGCCGATAGCCAGCTGCAGACCACCACGATGCTGTTGTTGAGAGCATGAACGAAAGCAGCTGTCCAAAGAGATCCGGAATAATAATAGAGATACCCGAACATCGCCCCGAGCAGCAGTCGGGGAATAAAACCGAAGAACTGGAAATGCACCGCACTGAAAATGAAGGCAGCTCCCCAGACAGCTATATGAGGGTTGACGCCGGCCGAGGTGAACGCTTTCTGAAGTCCGGCACGGAAGAAGGTCTCCTCAGCGATTCCTGTAATGACTCCGACAATAAGAACGCCCGATATGAGTGTCGACCAGGAATTTCCTGCGAGAATCACTTCGGTCATCTCCGCGGCGTTCTGCTCCCATTCGCGCATGGTGGTCTCGATTCCCGACATCGACGAAGGGAAAGTGAGGTGGGCGTTCCAGAAAATGATCTGGTTCAGCGCAGGGAGCATCAGGATAAACAAACCGACTGCAGCTGCGATCCATTTCCACGAAACGGCAGTAGTGGCTCCGAGATAGCGCATCGGCGCGGAGGGTTTTGACAGCCAGGCCACTATGACAGCAGGAAGAATAAACGCCATCAGATTCTGCATTACGCTGCCAATCAACAGGACCGTGCGCTGAGACAGGGATGTCGTGAGCAATCCCCCCTGAAGAAGGCCTGCGAAGCAGAGCAACGTGAAGAAGCTGACAAACAGAATGCAGAGTTTTCTGAACAGATTGAGCTTCGGAGTGTAGCTGAATTCCATACATTATTAACGAAATTCCTCCGCGGCATATTACCTCCGCAAAGCCGAGGTTGGCATAATGAACGGCAAAAATCAAAAAAATACGCAAATTTTGAAAAGTTTGGAAATCTCAATTGTCTAATAGTGAAAATTTCATTAACTTTGCAGTCTGATTGAGGGGATACTAATCAGATTACCCTTCCACGGCATTGATCCGCGCAGGAACATTGCCGGGAATACACCCAATAAACCGAAACTGATAGATGGGATTATTTTCATTCACACAGGAAATCGCGATGGATCTTGGCACAGCCAACTCCATCATCATTCATAATGACAAGATAGTGGTCGACGAGCCGAGCGTAGTCGCCATCGAGAACAAGACCGACAAGCTTCTTGCCGTCGGCACAATGGCCCACCAGATGGAGGGGAAAGAATCTCCCGGCATCCGGACAATCCGTCCGCTTCGAGACGGTGTGATCGCCGACTTCAACGCGGCGGAGCAAATGATCCGCGGCATGGTTAAGATGGTGAGCTCGAAACGCCGCTGGTTCTCCCCTGCCCTTCGCATGGTGGTCTGCATTCCTTCGGGATCGACAGAAGTCGAGATCCGCGCCGTGCGCGACTCAAGCGAACACGCCGGAGGTCGCGACGTCTATATGATCTATGAACCTATGGCCGCAGCCCTCGGCATCGGCCTTGACGTCGAAGCTCCGGAAGGCAACATGATTGTCGACATAGGCGGCGGTTCGACGGAAATCGCAGTCATTTCGCTCGGCGGCATCGTCAGCAACAAGAGCATCCGTCTCGCCGGAAACGCCCTCACCGCCGACATCCAGGAGCACATGGGTCGTGTGCACAACCTCAAAGTAGGCGCCACAATGGCCGAGAAGATCAAGATCAACGTTGGCTCGGCTCTTCCGACTCTCCAGGATCCCCCGGAACCTTTCGTGGTTTGCGGCCCCAACAAAATGACATCGCTCCCCATGGAAGTGCCTGTAACCCACGAGGAGATCTCCCACTGCATCGACAAGTCGATCTCCAAGATGGAGGAGGCCATCCTTGCAGCCCTCGAGCAGACCCCCCCTGAGCTCTATGCCGACATCGTGAAAAACGGCATCTATCTGGCCGGCGGCGGCGCTCTGCTCCGCGGTCTGGCTAAGAGATTCACCGACAAGATGCGCATCGAGTTCAAAATTCCCGAGGATCCTTTGCACGCAGTGGCTAAAGGAACCGGAGTGGCTCTCAAGAACATCAACCGGTTCTCATTCCTTATCAGGTAAAAAAGACCTCGGGTCAATAAGGGTGGCTTCATGCACAACCTCTTAAGCTTCCTTCTGAGATATTCCAAATGGTTTGTCTTCACAGCCTATGTGGTGGCAAGCATTGTATTGCTGGTGGCCGGTAACAGCTACCGGCAATCGGTGTATCTTACCTCGGCCGGAGCCGTCACAGGAGGAGTTTATGACTCATGGTCGAGCGTGACAGGATATTTCCATCTCCGATCGATCAACGAGAGCCTGCAGGTCCGCAACGCCGCCCTGCAGAACGAAGTGCTCAACCTCCGGCAGCAACTCGCCGAGAAAAACGCCCTGCTGATGGACACGCTGATGCCCAAAAGCTACGCCGAGCGTTTCGGATATGTCTCGGCAAGCGTGATCAACAACAACACCCGCCACCCCAGAAACTATTTTACCATCAACCGGGGCAAGCTCGATGGCGTCCGCCCCGGCATGGGAGTGGTTGACCAGAACGGTGTGGCAGGCATTGTCAACGTGACCGGCGACCATATTTCCCGCGTGATCTCGCTGCTCAATGAAACCCAGCATTTCTCGGTGAAGGTGAAAGGCACAGGGTTCGCCGGCTCGCTCACATGGAAAGGTGGCGATGCAAATATCGCCTACGTAGAGGAAATGCCGCGGCACACTGTCTACAAAACAGGCGACACTATCGTGACGAGCGGCTATTCGACCTCCTTCCCCGAAGGGATTCCGGTCGGAGTGATACTCAACCAGGTCAGAAGCAGCGACGACAGTTTCTTCACGTTCAAGGTGAAACTAACCACCGATTTCCGCACGCTCAGCGCCGTCAGGGTAATCCGCGACATATACAAGCAGGAGATCGACTCGCTGTCGCAATTCGACATCCCCACCGACAACACCACATCGGTGCCGGTGACCAACTGACCTTGAATCGAAGTCAGAGAGCTATGGGAAACGGAAGCAAGTGATTTTAAGAAGATAAATTAGAGATAAAGGAGATTACAGCCTAAGCATGGGAAAGAATTTCTTTTTAAATTTTGCTATTACAGCGGTGCTGATCATCATTCAGGTATTGATCTGCAACCATATCATGCTTTTCAATGTGGCGATGGCCTTCATCTTCATCTACATGATAATCCGGCTCCCGGTCGACCTCAAGACCGACTGGCTGCTCACATGGGCATTCTTCAGCGGACTCGTGGTCGACATATTCTCCGACACTCCCGGCGTCAACGCATTGGCATGCACATTGCTTGCCATCATAAAAAAGCCAATGCTCTTCGCCTATGTTCCCCGCGACGACCGGACCAAGAACATCACTCCGTCGCTTAAAGAACTCGGCTTTTCCGTCTATGGAAAATATCTGCTCTCCATGTCGGCAATCTATTGTCTGCTTGCATTCACAATAGAATATTTCAATTTCGCCGACGTTAAGGAAATAGTTATAATGTCAGCTTCGAGCGCCGCACTGACTTTCCTTGTGCTCCTCGGAGCCGACAGCTTGATTGTAAAGAAGTGAGAAAAGACTACAATCTTGAAAAACGAAAATATGTGATAGGCGGGTTTATCACGCTTATTGTCCTGATTTATGTGGTGAGGCTCTTCAATCTTCAGGTAGCCGACACCAAATATAAAGAGAACGCCGACAGCAACGCCTTCCTGAAACGCACCATATATCCGGCTCGCGGCCTCATGTACGACCGCTTCAACAAGCTTGTGGTGTTCAACAAGCCTGCCTACGACGTGATGATAATCCCAAAAGACGTCGGGGAGTTTGACACCGTCGGACTCTGCAACGCTCTCAACATCACTAAAGAGCAGCTTCTCGAAAGATGGCGCGACATGAAAGACACGCGCAAAAACCCGGGCTATTCGGCATATTCCCCTCAGAAACTCATCTCCCATCTCTCGCAGGAGGATTATGGGCGTCTGCAGGAGAAACTCTATCTTTTCCCCGGATTCTTCATCCAGAAGCGCACCGTCAGGGAGTACGCCTATCCGTGTGCAGCCAATGTGCTCGGCAACATCCGCGAGGTTTCTGCCGACGATATCGAACGCGATTCCTACTACCGCCGAGGCGACTACACGGGCGATCTCGGCGTGGAGAAAAGCTACGAGCAGGCATTGCGCGGCGTCAAGGGAGTGGAAATCCTCATGAAGGATGCTTTCGGACGCATCAAAGGGAAATATGAGAACGGAATGTATGACGAAGCGCCGACAGCCGGTCACAACCTCACCCTTTCGCTCGACATAGAGCTTCAGCAATATGGCGAGCAGCTTATGGCCAACAAGATCGGCGCCATCGTGGCAATAGAGCCATCTACAGGCGAGATCCTCGCGCTCGTCAGCTCGCCCAACTATGACCCGTCGCTTCTCGTCGGCCGCGAAAGAGGGAAAAACTATTCGATGCTCGTCAACGATCCGCAAAAGCCTCTTTATGACCGCGCCATCCAGGGAGCATATCCTCCGGGGTCGACCTTCAAGCCCACCCAGGCCCTTATCTTCCTCCAGGAGGGAGTGATCGATCTCAACACGCGCTATTCATGCAATCACGGCTATAACAACGGCCTCCATGTCGGATGCCACGGACACGGCTCCCCCATCTCTCTGCTGCCCGCCCTCCAGACATCCTGCAACGGATATTTCTGCTGGGGATTCTGGCACATGATCGACCATAGAGGGAAATCACCCTCTGAACAGTTCGAGAAATGGAAGAATTATATGGTTCAGATGGGGTATGGCTATAAGCTCGGCGTCGATCTCCCTTCGGAAAGCCGCGGATTCATTCCTAACCCGGAGTATTATAGCAAATCGTTCCGGGGTGCAAACTGGAAGGCTAACTCCATCGTCTCCGTATCCATTGGCCAGGGAGAGGTGCTCGCCACCCCCATCCAGATCGCCAACCTCTGCGCCACAATCGCCAACCGTGGTTACTTCATCACTCCCCATGTGGTGAAAGAGATCACCGACAGCACGATCGACAAGAAATATCGCGTCAGACACCGGCCAAAGATCAAACAGGAGTATTACAAAGATGTGGCCCAGGGAATGAGGATGGCGGTCACGGGTGGAACATGCCGCACTGCCAACCTCTCATACGTGGAAGTTGCCGGAAAGACCGGAACGGCGCAGAACCCTCATGGAAAAGACCATTCGGCTTTCATGGGCTTCGCACCCTTCAACAATCCCAAGATCGCCATCTGCGTCTATGTCGAGAACGCCGGATTCGGCGCGACTTTCGGAGTGCCGATAGGTACGCTTATGATCGAGAAATATCTCAAACGCGAAATCAGCCCCGAGCATAAGGGTCTCGAGGAAAGAATGATGAACTCTAACACAATCATCTATAGTGGAGTCAAGAAACACTGACACCGGCGGATCGGTATTCAGGAGCATCGACTGGATCACAATCCTTCTTTATCTTCTGCTCGTCACGGCAGGAGCGGTGAGCATATACGCCGCCAGCTATGATTTCGACAATGCATCGCTGTTTGACCTCAATGAATTTTCCGGCAAGCAGATAATGTGGATCGGTCTTTCGCTCGTGCTCGGCGGAGTTATTCTCCTCACCGACTACCGCATCTGGAAGACCTACGCCTACCCCATCTATATCGGAGTGCTTCTTCTTCTGCTGGTCACTATATTTGTGGCGCCCAATATCAAAGGCTCCCATTCATGGCTTGTGTTCGGTCCGGTGAGCCTCCAGCCCGCTGAACTCGGAAAATTCGCCACAGCCCTCGCCCTCGCCAAACTCTTCGACTCATATAATTTCACTCTTAACGCCAAGATCAGCAATTACTTCAGGGCTCTGATAATCATATTCCTCCCGATCATTCTCATTCTGCTTCAGAACGAAACCGGAAGCGCCCTGGTTTATATATCCCTGATCTTCGTGCTTTATCGCGAAGGGATGAGCGGACTGGTGCTCTTCTCAGTGCTCTGCGCCATAACATTCTTCGTCGTGGCGGTGAAATTTGTCGATCCCCCCGTCCTGGGAATGCCTCTTGGCGAATTCACGGTGTTTATCCTCATTCAGCTCATCTACGCGCTGATGCTGATTTTCTATTGCAAAGACATCATAATAGCTCGCAATGTGGTGATAGCTCTGGCGGGCGGAGGAACCATAGCCGGAATCCTCTCGCTATGCGGAGTGCCCGTAAACGGCACGATATATTTCATTTCGATTCTGTCGATTTGCCTCATCTACACGGCTTTCGCTATGTTCCGCCACAGGATCAAGCGGTTTATGATCACCATCGGCTTCGTCGCCACCTCAGTGCTTTTCCTTTTCTCTGTTAACTATGTTTTCAACAACATTCTCGAGCCTCATCAGCAGATGCGTATCAAGGTGGCGCTCGGAATCGAGGAAAACATTCGAGGAGCCGGCTATAACGTCAACCAATCGAAGATTGCCATCGGTTCGGGCGGCGTCACCGGAAAAGGATTTCTCAACGGCACTCAGACAAAGCTCAAATATGTGCCCGAACAGCACACCGACTTTATCTTCTGCACCATCGGCGAAGAGGAGGGTTTCATCGGAACAACCGCCGTGCTTGCGGTATATCTCGCCCTCATTCTCCGGCTCATACATATCGCCGAACGACAACGCACCCCCTTCGAACGCGTCTATGCCTATTGCGTGGTGTCGATTCTGATATTCCACCTCGCAATAAATGTCGGCATGGTGATAGGGCTATGCCCGGTGATCGGCATCCCGCTCCCCTTCTTCAGTTATGGAGGGTCATCACTATGGGGATTCACGATCTTGCTCTTCATTCTTCTTAGGCTCGACGCTTCGCGAAAGGAGAGGATGGATTAAAAATTTTCATCTTACTGCGATAAACATGCCCCGATATGCGTTAAATATAATAGGAACCTAAATTTCCCGAACATAATATCAAGATTATCATAAAACCCAGAATTATGGCAAACAAGAGAGATTACAAGAAATATGTAGAAGCACTTTCCGCCGCTATGATCGACGAAATGATTGCAGCCTACTATAATGTGAAAGGTGCGGATCAGGACAAGATCGCAAAAGCTATGGAAACAGTGATGGGCGCCATGGCAAAAGCCCGCAACAATTCCAATGTATATTTCAGCAGAGGAGCAAGCGGATTCGCCGACATGAAGGAATATGCCAAGGCAAAAAAAGCCTTCTTCCGTTCGCTCTTCAACAAGATCGATACAGAGTTTGAAGAGGAGACAAATGCCGCTCTCAAGCTCTTCAACGAGGCTCTTCCCGCAGAGGAGAAAGCCCGCAACAAGGAATATGCAAAAGCCGCAATGGCAAAATAAAATATGAACGTCTGGGGCCGGTTATTGAAACTATTTCACTGGAAAGTGGACATCACGGCGCCGCGCCGCGACAAGTGCGTGATCTGCGTCGCGCCCCACACTTCCAACTGGGACTTTATACTCGGCCTTCTCGCTTATAAATCACTGGGAAGGGAAGCCAATTTTCTGATGAAGAAATTTTGGTTTTTCTTCCCCTTGAAATATCTTTTACGAAGCCTTGGTGGGATTCCGGTCCCACCGAAAAGGAGTTCCGGCACTTCGCTCACCGAGCAGGTGATCAGCGACTTCAAATCGCGCAAATATATGAATCTCGCGATTACGCCGGAGGGCACCCGAAGCCGCCAGCCGCAATGGCGGTCGGGGTTTCTCCATATAGCATACGGCGCTAAAGTGCCCGTGCAGCTCGGCGTGATCGACTATTCGACTAAAACGGTAGTCATTCGCGAGGAATTCATGCCGACCGGCAACATAGAGCACGACATGAAATTTGTGAAAGATTATTATTCCGACAAGGCAGACGCTGCCCTCAAGCCGGAAAAATTCTCAGTTTAACACCGATCGTTTAATACCATAATCCACCACTTCTATGGTTTGGTCTGACCTCAGGGTTTGCCTCTGCCCTCTCGATATCAAATGGGGCAACAAGGAGGCAAATCTCTCCGCTCTCGAAAAGATAGCCGCACAGGTGCATCCCGACACCGACCTTCTCATTCTCCCCGAAACTTTCTCCACCGGTTTTCCGTCGGCAAAGGAGAAGGATGACGTCCGTCCGCTCGCCGAACGCAACACCGGTCAGACCATCGACTTCGTCAAGAAGATCGCGGCCCGTCATAAGATTGCGATTTGCGGAAGCTATATCGCCGACTCCGGAGGATCGCTCTATAACCGGGCCTTCTTCATCGAACCGTCGGGCGATGAATATTTTGAAGACAAACATCATCTTTTCGGCATGGCCGGCGAGGACAAGGTCTTTTCCAGAGGCTATGACCGCATGGCTGTGAGGTATCGCGGATGGAACCTGGCGATGGTGATATGCTACGACATCCGCTTTCCGGTGTGGTGCCGAAATGTCGACAATACATACGACGCTCTGATCGTGGTGGCCAACTGGCCGAAAGTCCGCGTCGGTGCATGGAACGCCTTGCTTCCGGCCCGTGCGATTGAAAACGAGGCTTACGTCTGCGCCGTAGACTGCCGGGGCGTCGACGACAACGGATTCGAATACGACGGTTCGTCGGGAGTCTTCGATTTCAAAGGGCGCAACATTTCAGTATGTCAGGAGGAATCCGGACTGCTGTATGCCCAACTGAGCCGGGAAAAGCTCGATGCCTTCAGAATGAAATTCCCCGCCTGGCGAGATGCCGATCCGTTCAAACTAATATGACAGACAAACTTATTTAGTAATGTTGAAAAACGAACAGATTATTATAGAAAGCGCCTCGCATCCGCTCATCGACGATGTGAAGCGCCTTTTTTTTGAATCATTCCCCGAGGAGGAACGTCGTCCGTGGGATGATTTCATCAGGAAAATGGAAATGCAGGAGGGCGGATTCTCTCTCCATGCATATCTAACGCCCGAAAAGCGACTCGCCGGCTTCATCACTCTGTGGGATCTCGACGATTTCCGATATGCCGAATATCTCGCCACCGCTCCCGAAATGAGAGGCAACGGACTCGGAGCGAAGATCATCCGCCGGGAAATCGAAGAAAGTCCCAAACCTCTTCTGCTTGAAGTGGAAATGCCGGAAACGGGAGAAATGGCATGCCGCCGCATAAACTTCTACCGACGCAACGGCTTTATCGCTCATGAAGATATTTTCTATGAGCAGCCACCCTACTCCGAGGGCCTTCCATCAGTCAGGCTAATGCTCATGACAACTGCCCCGATCAAAGACGCCGACGCAACAATCCGCAATCTCCATAGTCGAGTTTACGGAGCGTAGACATTGCGTCATAAAAATTGACGCAAGAGTCTGATTTGGCCGTATGCGCCGAATTTGGTAATTTTGCAGTTATGATTTCCATTAACAACCTCTGCATGGAGTTTTCCTCCAGACCCCTCTTCAACGACATCAGTTTTGTGATCAACAAGACCGACAAAATCGGTCTTACAGGCAAGAACGGCGCAGGAAAATCCACGCTTCTAAAAATATTGGCCGGAATCGAGCACCCCACCTCGGGAAGCATCGGTCAGCCGTCTGACATCACTATAGGCTATCTTCCGCAGCAGATGAAGATAGCCGACGACACCACGGTGATCGACGAGGCGAAAAAGGCTTTTGACGACCTGCTCCTTCTGCGCCGCGAATCGGAAGAAACCACCCGCCAGCTTGCCGACCGCACTGACTATGAATCAGATGAATACCAACGGCTCATCGACCGCATGACATTCCTCAACGAACGACTCGAAATCGAGGGGTTAGCCAACATGGATGCCGAAATCGAATCGACCCTCACAGGTCTCGGGTTCAGCCGGGAGGATTTCAATCGGCCGACATCCGAGTTTTCCGGCGGTTGGCGAATGAGAGTCGAACTCGCAAAAATACTGTTGCGCCGTCCCGACGTGCTTCTGCTCGACGAGCCGACCAATCATCTTGACATAGAATCGATCCAATGGCTTGAGAACTTCATGCTCACAAAAGCCCGCGCCGTGGTGCTCGTGAGCCACGACCGCGCCTTCCTCGACAATGTCACCAAACGCACCATCGAGATTTCCTGCGGCAAGGCTTACGACTACAAGGTGAACTATTCCCACTTTGTGGAACTGCGCAAAGAGCGTGTCGAACAGCAGATGAGGGCTTACGAAAACCAGCAGAAGCAGATTGCCGACATCAAGGACTTTATCGAACGCTTCCGCTATAAAGCCACCAAGGCCGTGCAGGTTCAGAGCCGGATAAAACAGCTTGAAAAGATTGTCCCCATCGAGGTCGACGAAGTCGACACGGCCCGTCTGCGGCTCAAGTTTCCACCGGCGGAACGGAGCGGCGATTACCCGCTTATCCTTGAGGATGTCGGTAAAAGATATGGTGACCATCAGGTGTTCGAACATGCTGAATTCACAATCCGCCGCGGCGAGAAAGTGGCCTTCGTTGGCAAGAACGGTGAAGGTAAGTCAACTCTCGTGAAATGCATCATGGGTGAAATACCCTTTGATGGAAATCTCAAGGTCGGACACAATGTTAAGATCGGATATTTCGCGCAAAACCAGGCCCAGCTTCTCGATGGAGAGCTGACAGTGTTCGAGACTATTGACAATGTCGCCACCGGCGACATGCGCACGAAAGTCCGCGATATTTTGGGAGCTTTCATGTTTGGCGGCGAAGCAATCGACAAGAAGGTGAAAGTGCTCTCGGGCGGGGAAAAGACACGACTGGCGATGATCAAGCTTCTGCTTCAGCCCGTGAATTTCCTTATTCTCGACGAACCGACCAACCATCTCGACATGACCACCAAGGATATCTTGAAGGAGGCTATCCGCGATTTCAACGGCACGGTGATTGTCGTGAGTCACGACCGCTATTTCCTTGACGGACTCGTCGAGAAAGTCTACGAATTCGGCGGAGGCAAGGTGCGCGAGAATCTCGGCGGCATCTACGATTTCCTGCGCAAGAAGAATATCGAGTCGCTGAATCAGCTTGAACTTTCAAAGTCACCCTCTCAGAAAGCTCCGGCCCCTCAAAAATCGGATTCGTCTCAATCCGCGGCTACGGAGGAGACACCCAATCCTCAACAAGCCGAAGCTCCGAAAAGCAGAAAGCTCTCCTATTTCGAGCAGAAGGAGCAGGCCAAACTCCTGAGCAAAGCTGAAAAACGGGTGAAACAGGCTGAAGCCGACATCGAGACGCTCGAAGAGCTGCAGAAATCGCTTGAAGAAAAAATTGCCAACGGCGATTCATCGACTGAGACGCTCGACGCTTATACTAAAGTAGGAAAAGATATGGAAAACGCCATGTCGCATTGGGAACTCGCTCAGACCGAACTTGAAGAGCTTAAAGAGAAAATGAATTCTTAAGACCTTGAGTCACAAAAATGGAAAAATTGGAAAACGACATAAAGAGCAATGGCAGCGCCGCTGCTGTCAATGATACTGAGACTGCTGAATCCGGACAGTCTGCGCAAAAGCATGGCATAGTCGAAAGCAACCTTGACAAAAGTGTGAATCCCCGCGACGATTTCTATCACTACGCTTGCGGCGGATGGCAAGAGGCCAATCCTATTCCGGCCGAGTTTTCAAGATACGGCACATTCTCGGCTATTTCCGAGCAGACCCGCAATCAGCTTCGGGAGCTCGTCAACGGACTCGGATCTCATCCTGAAGCAAAGACAAAAGGCTCCATCGCGCAAAAAGTTAGCGACCTCTACGCTCTCGGTCTTGACATTAAGCGCCGGAACAAGCTCGGCGCCGAACCAATCCGCAATCTTCTCGATGAAACCGATTCATTTACCGACGAGAATTTCGTGGAATTTCTCGCGAAGATCCATAAGGGTATAGATTCCCCCTTCTTCAGTTTCGGCGTCGGCGCTGATCCCGGCGATTCCGACAAGCATATCCTGCATATCGGAGAAGCGGGTCTCGGTCTGGGCGACCGCGATTATTATCTCGAGGAAACGGAAGATAACCGGAAGATTATGGCTGCCTACGAAATCTATGTGAAGCGGCTGATGGAATTATGCGGTTACGATAAGGAGACTCAGCAGCGCGTCTGGGATACTGTCATCAAGATTGAAAAGCAGTTCGCCCTTCATAAGAAAACACGCGAAGAGCGGCGCGATCCCAACCTGAGCTATAACATCCGCACTATGGAAGAGATTGCCGCCGACTATCCGAATCTTCCCTTTGCCCGGCTCTTCGAGGCTTCCGGTCTGAAGGATGTGGAACGCGTGAATGTCGGTTCGCTGAAATTTCTGGAGTTCATCAACGACTATCTCCCGCAGCTCAGCGATATCGAACGGCGCGATCTTATCCGTTTCGGAATTGTGGCCGATTCAACAGGCGTTCTCAGCGAGGATTTCTATGACGCCGACTTCGAGCTTTACGACCGCGTGATGTCGGGAACGGAGGAGAAACGGCCCCTCTGGAAACGGGCGATGGGAATGACCAACGCAATGTTTGGAGAGGCAATCGGTCAGCTCTATGTGGAGAAATTTTTCCCTCAGAAAAACAAGGATTACATGCTTGCCCTTGTGGAAAATCTCCGCATATCTCTCGGCGAACATATATCTGCTCTCCCATGGATGTCGAAAGCGACAAAGGAGAAGGCTATTGAAAAACTCTCGGCAATGCGTGTGAAAATCGGTTATCCCGACAAATGGAAGGATTATTCCGAGATAAACATCGACCCCGGAAAGAGCTACCAGGAGAATGTGCTTGCAGCCGCTGTCTGGTTTACCGAAGACAACTATTCAAAGCTACATAAGCCTGTTGACCGCGATGAATGGCACATGACTCCACAGACTGTCAACGCCTATTATTCTCCTGTGGTCAATGAGATATGCTTCCCGGCCGGAATCCTCCAGCCCCCCTATTTCGATGTGACCGCCGACGATGCCATCAATTATGGTGCGATCGGAGTGGTTATCGGCCATGAAATGACCCACGGTTTCGACGATCAGGGACGTCAGTTTGACCTTCACGGAAATCTCTCCAACTGGTGGATTGCCGAAGACGAGGAGAAGTTCAATAAACTCGCCGCGGGCCTTGAAGAGCAGTTCAACGAGGTGGAAGTGGCTCCGGGCGTGCACGCCAACGGCAAGTTCACTCTCGGTGAAAACATAGCCGACCAGGGAGGATTGAGAATTGCCCGCACGGCCTATCTCCATGCAGTGGAGCAAAGCGGCAATCAGGCAAGCGACATCGATGGTTTCACCCCGATGCAACGTTTCTATCTCGGTTATGCCGCCGTCTGGGCCAGCAATATCCGACCCGAAGAGATTCTCGTGCTGACCAAAACCGATCCTCATTCGCTGGCCAAAAACCGCGTTAACGTCACCCTCCGAAACATAGCTCCCTTCTTTGAGGCGTTTGACATAAAGGAGGGCGACAAGATGTTCCGTCTCGAGAAGGAGAGAGTTATAATCTGGTAGCAGCTATGAGAGAATTCGGTTTGATTGGGTATCCGCTCGGACACTCTTTCTCAAAAAAATATTTCTCTGAGAAATTCTGTAAAGAAGGGATTGAAGCCGGTTATGAGCTTTTTGCTATTCCGGATCTTGACAGAGATACACTTTACAGGTTATTAGCGGAAAAGCCGGATCTTGTCGGCTTCAATGTCACAGTGCCATATAAAGAGAAAATCGCGGCTTTGTGCGATTCATTGTCGGAAGATGCCGCTGCCATCGGGGCTGTGAATACTGTGAGAGTTTCAAGGCATTCCGGCGGAGAGATCAGTCTGCATGGATATAACACTGACTGGCAGGCGTTTCGCGATTCGGTAAAGCCGGTAATTGCCGGAGGAATCCGTAAGGCTCTTGTGCTCGGCACAGGCGGTGCTGCTAAGGCTGTGGTTTATGCTTTGCAATCGCTTCAAGTCGATGTTACCCCCGTTTCAAGAAGAAGACGCGAAGGGATTATCGCATATCAGGATTTGAACGCCGCAATCATGGATGAGCATAAGCTGATAGTCAATACCACTCCCCTCGGGATGTGGCCGGAAATCGGGAATGCGCCTGAAATACCGTATGAGCATGTCGGCGGCGACCACTTTTGCTATGACATAGTCTACAATCCGGAAGTTACCGAGTTTATGCGTCGATGCGCCTCGAGGGGAGCTTCCGTTAAAAACGGTCTTGCCATGCTCCACGGGCAGGCCGAACTTGCCTGGAAAATCTGGAATTCTTAGTCCTTGTGTCACAAAAAAGGAATCCATGCAACTTCAGATGCTTCTTCCTCTCCTCGCGCTTGCCGCCGGAATCCTTTCCGCCGGCTTTGGTGCCGATTACTGGTTCGGAGCAGCTGAACTGTTGCTTGGTGCCGCTATCTATCTCCTTCTGATATTCACAAGCCGCGATCCGCTCGAGAGTTTCAGAATGCAGAAATTTCACTGCGTCTGGATAGGTCTGTTGTTCTTGGGGCTCGGAACTGTCACAGCCGATTTCAGCCGTCCGTTCCGGATGCCTTCAGATAATTTTTCGGGGATAAAAGCCGCTGAGGGAAGGATTGTTTCTGTCTCCCACAAGTCGTGGGGAGACCGATGTGAGGTGGAAGTTCTCAAGCTTTTCGGCAACGACGGAAATGTCTACGACTGCACGAACTTCCGGGCTATCCTGCAGAGCGATGTGCTCACAAAGGATATAGATGATGTGGTGACGTTTCCGGGTTCGTTTTCACGGATAAGCGATTCCCCCAATTCTCTTTCCGGCGGATACGCACTGCAGATGGAGCGCAAGGGAATCCTTTACAGCGTGTGGGCTGAAGACCGCGATATTCATCCCGTGGGTCATTCCACCACTCTTTCCGGATTGGCCACGGAATGCCGCTATGACATCGAAGAATTTATCGAAAAGACTCCTATCGCCAAACAAACCCAGCACTTCCTTATCACCGTGCTGCTCGGCGACAGAGCATATCTCGACGAGAACGTGCGCTCTCTTTTTGCCGATGCCGGCGTTTCCCACATTCTCGCCCTGAGCGGAATGCATATTATGATCATTGCAGCGATTTTCATGGCTCTGTTGTTTCCGCTGAATTTCCGGGGATGGTATAAGCAACGCATTCTGATTGCAACGCTAATGGTTTTCGGATATGCTTTTGTCACCGGCGCTGCACCCTCCACGGTCAGGGCATGCGTGATGGCCGCTTGCGTTGCCGCCGGAATCTTGTTGGAACGCAAAAACTCGGCTATGAACGCACTGCTGCTTGCCGTGTTCATCATCCTTCTCTTCACTCCTTCTGCAATCTATGATGTCGGATTGCAGCTGAGCTTCGTGTGCGTCGCGTCGCTGATTCTTTTTATGCAGCCGCTGAATCCCGTCGACGAACATCGTCATAACACTCTTTATAAAATCATGGCTGCGTTGCTCTCGACGCTGATCGCTACGGCGGGTTCATGGGCTATCACTGCCTATTATTTCCATACATTCCCGCTTCTATTCATTCCGGCCAATCTCTTGGTGCTCCCCTTGCTGCCGTTCTATATTTCAGCGGCCATTCTCTATCTTGCACTTTATGGTGTCGGAATCAACGCCACGTTTTTGGAAAACGCGCTCGACGGATCGCTCTCGCTTCTTTACAGAATGCTCGAGTGGATCACCGACGGAGGCGCTTCCGCATTGACATTTGTCATCTCCCACTGGACGGTGTGGCTCTGGCTCGGAGGGGTAGTAATGATTGCCATCGCACTCCATTCAAGCCGCCGCAAGATGCTTTTCCATCTGTCGGGCGCGCTTTTACTTATCGGCGCTATAGTTCTGATACCCTTTAGTTCTGAGGCCAATCGGCGCGAGATGCTGATCTGTTCCGACTATTATGACATCCGTATGCTTGTAAGCGACGGAGGATTGGAATCGGAACTGAAATTTATACCCGGGGCAGTAAGCCGCCAAAACGTATTGGGAAAAACGCTGATTGCGCTTGACTGCGATGCCTCCGGCTTCAATCCTGACTCATTGATAAAATGCGATTATCTGATCATTTCCAAAGGTTTCAAGGGAAAATTATCTGACATCACCGACAGATTCAATCCGCAAACCATAGTGATCCATAGATCAGTTTTTCCAAAGCGTGAAAAAAGGCTGTTGGCAGAAGCCGACAGCCTTCAGATAGATTCGCATTCCCTGCGCCACTCCCCTCTCCGCATCAAGCTATAGCCTAAGCTACTTTAAACCCTAAGTGCGCTTTGACTTAAGTGCCGGGGTGATATTGATGCTGAACGGCGTATATCCGCCTTTATGTCCGCCCACTTTAATTCCGTTGACCCAGACGTCGCAACTCCAGTCGACAGCACCGAAGTTGATAACCACATCTTTTCCTTTCCATACCGACGGGACAGCAAAATTACGCTGATACCACAGAGCATTCTCAGGTCCAACCTTCTTGCCTTTAATATACGGCGAATTCATAAATGCGGGTATCGAGCCCTTTTGACGTCTGCTCCGGCTGAACGACAAGCAGACGGATATAACGGGCGTCAACGGGTTGCTCAAGTCTTCTTTTTACCACATTGCTGCTGTTGCCCAACAAAGCGTCGATAGTTTTCCATTCTTCGCTCTCGTTATTCCTTGCCTGAAGGAGGCATGAGGTGGTCACATAACTCTGGTCTTCATTACCTGCATTGACGAGAGTCCAGCCACTGATAGTCTGAGGGTTCTGGAGGTCGAATGTAACGTAACTGGGAATTCTCTTAACGTCACACCATTTGGTCGTGTTGTCACCGTCGAGCATCATGGCGGGAGATTCCTTTTCATTCACGAAGCCCGACCAGCCGGTCAGATATTCTTTCTTAAGAATGTTCTTGTTTTCACATATGGGCATTGAAGTCTGCTCGCTGTCGATAGAGGTGCGGTAGAGCGTGCTGAGAGCTTCACCTTCCTTGTTCTCGCCGCTCGCGAGAGTCGCCGCGAAAATAACTAAATCAGGATTGTCAGGCAGTATTATTTCTTTAGCGTTTGCAGGTATGTCGACTGCATATTTGAACATGTAAGTAAATTCATAAGGCTGGTCGCCTTGCGAGTTATGTCGGTGTGTTCCTACGAATGCCACATCAGCATCACTAAGGTAGCCCTCAGTGTGGCCTTTATGCCCCCACTGGCCAATGAAACCTGTGTAGGACGGAACTTTCAAGACAGTCGTACTCTTGCCGGCTCGTAACACTCCTTCTGCCGGCTTTTCCTCAGTTGCGGCAGCAGCAAGGATATACAGTCGATTGTATTTGCCGGCAGGAATTGTGATTTTATCACCTTTGCAAACTTTTCCATTGAAAAGCTCCTTATTCTCAAGCTTGAATGGCACTCCATCCGAAACAATCTTGTCAGGAACGAGTTCTGCCGCGTATGCATATCCGGCGCTGAAATCAGCATCACCGGCGAATGCATTCCATGAGAAGCACTTCTTGTCGTAGTTAAGGGGAACCTGAGCAAATTCGGATTTGTTCACACTTTCAACCGGAGCAAATTTCACTTTGTAAGTGCGCAAGCCGTTGGGAGCGACTTTAACATTAAGCATATTCCCCGAGAATGAAGCTGCGCCAATTGTTTTCTCTATGCCGTCGGCTTCCACCGCAGCCACAACGGGGAGAGCAAATTCAATCCGGCCGTCGGCGCCTTTTCCTGAAACATCGTATACGCGCACAACATATTCGTCACCGTTTTCAGCCTTCTTGAAAGCTTTGATTGCAAGGTCATTGTTATTAATTGCAGCCGCAGAATAACTCTTGCCGAGCTTACCGGCATGTTTGTCGGCAGAGAAGGCTTTTATTCGCTGGTTAAGCACGTCGGCTTTACTGTTTGCCACAGATTTGTCGAGGTCGCCATTGTGGCTGCAGAGCGAGTAAGTGAAAGTGTGGTGACCGAAATCCTGACGGTTCTGGTATTCGTATCTTTGTTTTGTGCCCGGTGTGTGAAGCAGTGTTAGACGGATCACATTGTCGGAGGGTTTATCCCATCCATATTTGCAATCGTTCATCACCGTGACACCATAATCTTTACCGCTATCGGTAAGATCGGCCCATCGCTGAGAATAAACCTCATAAGCAATATCGGTGTTGTTGCCGCGCTCTATCGTGCCGAGTCCAAGATCATAAGTGGCTTTAGGATTGGATACCGTAAGGGGGAACTCGGCCTTTACAAGTGCGTTGGTGGTTGCCCAGTCGACATCATTATAGAAATCGATGCGGTCGGCAAGTGCTCCTTCGTATAGACGTATGTATTGACGGAATTTCGAGTCACCATGTTTTTTCTCTACGCAGAGAGTCGTGCGGAGAGGACCGTTTTCAACCACCGAAATCCTGACATCTTCATTGATCGATTGAGGCTCGCCATCTATTGTCTCTTTCATAACTTCCCAAGCAGGCCACTCGAACGATTCGTTTTTGGTGAATATGGCCAGACGGATAGCCTTTCCTTTTTCTACGAGTTCCTTATTGGCTTTCTTGTCGAAAAGGGATATTATGTCGCCGTTGTTGTCAAAAGTGAGTTTATAAACGGAATTCTCGACAGTATCGACGGTGTTGGAAGTAGTCGTAGCATTTCCTTTGGAGGAACCGGAAAGGCGGATGTCGTATACTGCATAACCGTTGGCGGGGACGGTTGCTTCTACAAGCACATTGGCTTTGCCGTCGCTGATTCCGAGGAGCTGAGTTGCCACCGGCTTTCCTTCCGGATCGTAAGCAGCGACATTGCCCGGTTTGCCTTTGACGGGAATCTGAAGCTCGACTACATCGGTAGCTTCGGAGCCGAGTGCGTTGTAAAACACGACGGGGGTGCCTTTTACCCTGGTGTCGAGTTGCGAGGCCACTGCATTGACGCTGTGGCCGAGAATGCCTGCGAACTGTTTGAGGGTAAGAAGTTCGTCATTCCAAGAGAACTCGTATGCACGAGGGATGGAAGTTCCGGTGAGATCGTCGTGGAACTGGTGCCAGATGAAGCGGCGCCAGCCTTCGGTGAGAGCCTCGCCGGGATAATTTTCCACACCGAGCATTTCGGCTGCAACGGCGGCTCGTTCGGCGGCGTCACCAAGGAGTTCGTTCTGACGGTTATATAACTTCATGGCGGCCTGCGAAGTGTAGCATCCTGTGCCATGAATATCCATGAGGAGCTCGCCGTCATATTTGGGAAGCTCGGGATGCGACGAATAGGGCATGAAATCCTTGAAGAGCTGATCGCTGGTGGCGCTGATCACTTCAATTTCGCCCTCTTTTTTGTTTACGGCGCGCTCTACTGCGTCAACAGAGGTGATTGTGGGCGATCCCCCCATGTCTCCGGTGCCGTAATAATTGTATACCACACCGAGATCGTTTTCTGCAAGATGATCTTTAAGCAGTTTGCTCTCCGTGAGGTCTTCGTGATCCCAGCGGTGTTCGTAAGCATAACCGTGAGTCATCATGATTTCCGAACCGTCAATACCTTTCCAGATACCGACATTGTAGGGATAGCGTCCGTGGGGATGGAAATTGCCGTGACGCCAGCCGAGTTTCTGAGAGGAGAAACCTATAAGACCGCAGTGCGACGCAATTGTTGGGAGTGTCCAGCCGAAGCCGAAGCAGTCGGGCAGGAAAATGTCGGTGCCTTCGGCTCCGAATTCCTTGCGGTAGAAATCCTGACCGAGCATGATGTTGCGGATCGCGGACTCAACCGATGGCACAATGGCGTCGGTGGCGTCCCAGCTCGAACCGCAGATATGCCAGCGGCCTGAATCTATATGTTTTTGCAGCATGGCATATTCGCGGGGATAATACTCTTTCATCCACGCGTATTTCACTGCGCCTTCGAAGTTGAAAACGTAGTTTGGATACATCTCAAGAAGCTTGAGATTCTGATTGATTGTGTTCCACACATAATCTTTGATTGTGGTTTGCACATCCCAGTTCCACTGGGTGTCGAGGTGGGCGTCAGCCACAAGATAGGCCTTGGGCTTGGCTGCCTGCGAAGGATCGGCCGCGTATGCTCCTGCTGTGCCTGCGAGAAGCGACAGGGCAAGATGGCCTGTTTTAGATAATTTCATGACCGTAAATTTTAGGTTTTACCGAAAGATTTTTTAAGGCTTATAAATGTATATGTAATGGAGTTTCCCGCGGAGTAGAAAGTTCTGCGGGATGCGTAGATTCAAGGTAGACAAACACTGTAATACACCGTCTTCAGACGCCGTTACTACAGTTACGCAAAATTATCAAATATTTTCGATATTACGACACTTTCTGTTCTAAAACAGTATCTGAGCAATCATCTACAGATACATTTTTGTAGATTCGCATTCCCTGCGCTCTCCCCTCTCCGCATCAAGCTATACAAGGTCTCTGCTCAAAGCATTGCAGCTATCTGCTTTTCAACGGCAGAACGGATAAATGAATTGATCGACATTCCTGTTTGCTTGGCAAGGTATGCAACGCGAGAATGAATTTCGGGTGTCAGGCGCACATTCAAAGACCCGGAATAACTTTTGTGAAGCTCGATTCCTTCTTCCTTACTATCGGGCGAGAGTTTGGGAGCACCCGGAGCATACATTCGTTGTATTCACGAAAACTTTCCTCTATCGAAAAGGCCGGGGGACGCTATCGGAACTATCCTTTACAATTGTTAGGTATCGCCTGCGACATACACTAACTTTGCAACTGTTTTTAGAAGTAAAGAATTTTCACTATGTCACAGCAAATTATTATCTGGAGTGTCATTGCATTCGTTGCTACACTCGCGGTCATCATTGGCGCATTAGAGAAGTCCATTTTCTCTGCCCATTCGCATCCTACAGACAAACCTAATCATATTGTAGAAATAGGGAAAGAACGGGAAATGTTTTATCTTCCCGGTGATATCCTTAATCCTGACGAAGAGGATGATTATGAAGACTTCCCCGAAGAATTCTGATAAAGAGCGATCGGATGTATGTTGCTTCATTTCCGAATATGCCGCGAGATTACTCGGATGCGGAGCAACATGCATACGCATAGAAAAGAATGTCAGGCGAATAGCCGCTTCTTATGGGTTCGACACCAATGTGACGGTTCTCCCCTCGCATATAATTGCAACTGTCAGCGATCCTCGGTCGGGTGAACAGTTATCCCTTGTTCGCCCCATTGCGAAATCAGGCATCAACTTTGCGATGAACACCAGTCTCAGCAGATTAAGCTGGGAAATTGCCGACAAGAAAATTCCGCTCGCAGAAGCGAGAAAGAAATTCGCGGCAATTCTTTCTCGCAAGCTGACTTCATCTGTTGAGGTTCTTGTGCTGACATCATTTGCAAACGCCTCATTTTGCCGTCTGTTTGGTGGCGACATCATGGCTATGATTGTGGTCTTTACAGTAACATTTATAGGATTTCGAATCAAGCAAATGATGCTTGAAGCCCATAGAGATGTAAGACTTACTTTCCTTGTCGCGGCATTTGTATCGGCCTCATTAAGCGCGGCCTGTCAACTCTTCCACATCGGCAACACCCCCGATATAGCTGTTGGCACCAGCATATTGTATCTTATTCCGGGAGTGCCATATATAAACGTGGTGAGCGACATGCTCGACCATCACTATTTATGCGCTTTCAGTCGCTTTATAGATGCTTGCATTCTTACGGCATGCCTTTCGCTCGGCCTATGCTTCGGAATGCTAATTCTTAACATTGAATGGTTTTGACAGAAATGGAATCGGGAATTTTTCTAAATGTTTTTGAAGATGGATTGTTTGCTGCGATTGCCGCCATCGGTTTTTCCAGCATTAGCAACACGCCTCGTCGAGCCTACCTGACTTGTGGCATATTTGCCGCCGTAGGCCATGCGGTCAGATTCATACTCATGTCTTGTCTTGACATGCAAATCATACTCGCCAGCACAATAGCTGCATTCTGCGTAGGCCTCATTGCCGTTCTGGCCGCCACACGTATTAAATGCCCTGCGGAAGTTTGTTTTTTTCCGGCCCTGCTCCCCATGATACCGGGCATGTACGCCTACCGAACTGTAGAATCCATTGTAATGTGTCTTGCCAATCAACAGGAGTCAGTGTTCAACCACTGGCTATATATGCTGACATACAACGGCTTGACCTGCTCACTTATAATAACGGGAATGGTCATCGGCGCAACCGCACCGATATTCATTTTCAAACATATATCCTTTCAAGCCACCAGATAGTAACAAAAAATTCGTATATTTGCATTCTCTTATGGAACTCCGACAACTAAGATATTTCGTAAAAGCCGCCGAGACCTTGAACTTTTCAGAGGCCGCCAAGGCCTTGTTTATAGCCCAAAGCACCTTATCCCAGCAAATCAAGCAGCTTGAAGATGAATTTGGAGTGCTGCTTTTTTACCGTTCAAACCATGCTTTGTCTCTTACAGAAGCTGGAGAAGAATTGCTTTCTTATGCGGTGCAGACCATTTGTTCGGCCGAAACCTGCGTCAGCCGCATCAATGATCTGAAACAAGTTTTTACCGGCAAGCTCAACATCGGCGTGACTTATTCATTCAGTCCGATTCTCACCGAGACGCTCGTCGACTTCATGAAAGCCCATCCGCAAGTTTCGCTTAACATCAGTTATAAACCGATGGCTGAATTAATGGATATGCTTGAACGTCGCGAAGTGGATTTTGTTTTGGCATTCCGTCCATTGCAAAGAAAGGAGGAGATAGAGTCCCACGTATTATTCGACAATTATCTTGCGGCTATCGTGAAAGACTCCCATACTCTTGCTGCCAAAAATAGCATAACACTCTCCGATCTTTCTAAATTTGACCTTGCATTGCCGACCAAAGGCCTTCAGGCCCGCAATGCCTTCGACTGGCATCTTCAGCATAACAATGCCCGAATGGAGGCTAAAGTGGAACTTAACGAGGTCAACATATTGCTTGAGCTAATTCGTAAGAGCAACCTCGTAACCATATTGGCTGAAGCGACAATCCATAATGCCTCTGGCGTAAAGGCAATTCGCATCGACGTTCCTTCTAACGAGATGGACGGCTGCGTTCACATGTTGAAAAACACTTACCGCAAACACTCTGCCCTTGAGTTTATCAGAATGCTCAAAGAGTCTCAAGCAATCAAGGAAAGAATAAAGGGATGGTTCGAATAGTTTGTCGAAATATGTAAATCCAATACGATTGCGCAGAATATTTCTTGCTATTCATAGTAGGGACAATCGGCACTGACACTGAGGCTTAGTCGAGGGTGAGGGGCGGTTCGGGTTTTACTGCGGTGTCTGGGTGAAACACTGCGTCGGGTCCCCAGTCCCACACTCCGGGAACTGCCATGGCAACATTCGCCTTAGCTATGCCAAGATCAACCATCGAGAATTTGTCATCGCTTGTAACAAATGCCGCTATCATAGGAACATCAGGCGTTCCACCGGCTACTTCCTCGCGTGCAGGATTCTGCAACGTGAGTCTCACAGGCTGATGATTCAGAGCCGAAGGTGCGCATGCCACCGCCTCAAGAGCCGTCGTCAGCCAGGGATACATCTTCATCGCATCGGAATAATGAATCTCGTCGCCGTCAAAAAAATCTTTCGGATTCCTGACTTTTCTATGGGCAAATTTTGAAGATAACCGCGCTGCAAGGGAGACCTTATCCGAAGGATAACCTATAGTGACCAGAAACGGCACTTCCTCATAAACCTCTTTTCTGACATTGACATGTTTAGCCGAGAACGTGCCGCCAACGAAACATGTGCCGAGACCAAGTTCCACGGCCTTCATCACAAACTGTTCGGCATAATATCCGGCCTGTTCCATGGCATCCGGTATTGCCGGGTCTATCACGGCCGCAAGGTAATTTCGCACACCCCGGAACATTCCATAACTGCGAGAAAAACCGGCGAACGGTTCGTCATCGTCATATATCAACTGGAAGTTCAAGCCGCCTGCATGAGTATTGATCATTGTCACTTCCGCACCGAGCGTGGTTCTGAGAGAAGACGGTATCTCCTTGTTGTGGTATGAGCGCACCGAATGGCGCTTCCTGAGTTCATCTATAGTCAGCATGATTATATATTTTATTATAACAACAATATGCCCCTCGACATAGTTGACGAAGGGCATATCGTAAAATACTGCTGATTTAATCTTTCTTCGGGCAGTGAACCTCGAAATGGTCGAGGAATGCCATTGTCTTGGCGATATAATCGGCCATGACGACATCATCTTCCACGAAAGGAACTTCCTTGCGATAAGCGGCGAGAAGATCCTCAATCACAGGTGACGACTTGAGAGGACGTCTGAATTCAATTGCCTGGGCGGCGTTCATAAGCTCGATGCCGGCGATATATTTCAGGTTTGCAACAAGTTTATGCAGCTTCGTCGCGGCGTTGGCGCCCATCGAAACAAGGTCTTCCTGACCATTCGAACTTACGATAGAATCGCAGGAAGCAGGCCATGCATACATCTTGTTCTGGCTTACCATAGAAGCGGCGGCATACTGCGGAATCATGAAGCCCGAGTTGAGGCCCGGTTTGGCAACGAGGAACTCCGGAAGACCGCGCAGACCAAGAATAAGCTGGGCCACACGGCGTTCGGATATGTTACCGAGCTCGGCAAGAGCCACACCCATATAGTCGAATGCGAGTGCGAGTGGTTCGCCATGGAAATTGCCTCCCGAAACCACGAGGTCCTCGTCGGGATAAACCGTCGGGTTGTCTGTGACCGAGTTGATCTCGATGTGAAGCACGTTGGTGACATGGATCATTGCGTCTTTCACGGCGCCGTGGACCTGCGGAATGCATCTGAAGGAATAAGGATCCTGAACATGCTCCTTCTTCTGCTTGATGATCTCGCTGCCTTCAAGAATTGCACGGAACACGCGACCCGTTTCAATCTGGCCTGCGTGAGGACGCACCTGCTGGATGCAATCCCAGAAAGGCTCGATGCGACCGTCGAAAGCCTCGAGGCTCATCGCTCCGAAGAGGTCGAAGCAATTCACCAGATGCCAGCCGTCGATCAAAGCCTTGATTCCGTTGGCGCTCATGAACTGGGTTCCGTTGAGAAGAGCGAGACCCTCTTTCGATTTAAGCTTGATGGGGCTCCAGCCCATCTCGTTGAGCATCTCGAAACTGCGCACGCGACGTCCGCGGAAGAAAACCTCACCCTCGCCAATCAGCGGCAGGAAGAGGTTTGCAAGAGGCGCAAGGTCGCCCGACGCACCGAGCGAACCTCGGTCGTTGACCACCGGAATCACATCATTGTTATAGAAATCGAGAATTCTCTCTACGGTCTGAACCTGCACGCCGCTGAAACCCTTGGAGAGGGCGTGGGCCTTAAGCAGAAGCATCAGCTTCACGATAACCTTGTCGACAGGTACGCCGACGCTGCAGCTGTGGCTCTTCACGAGATTCTCCTGAAGGGTGGAGAGCTGGTCGGCCGATATATGCTTGTTGCAAAGCGATCCGAAACCTGTGGTCACGCCATAAATTGGCACAGTATTTTCATCTGTTTTGCGATCGAGATATTCGCGGCAATGTTCGATTTTTTTGCGTGCTTCGTCGCCGAGCACAAGTTTAGTGCCGTCGTTGAGAATGCGTTCGATCAGATCATAAGTCAGATCCGACGAACCGATGGCATATTCTTTCAGTTTATCCATGATTGATGTTGTTTTGTTCTTAAGGTTAGTCATTTTACAAGTCTGCCGCGGCTCACTACATTGCGCACGCAGTTCATTCCCACATAATACGGAAGATAGTTGATGTTGTCAAATTCGAGAATGGCGACATCTCCCCTTTTCCCCTCCTCGAGCGAGCCGGTCTCGTCGGCGAGGCCGACTGCGGCGGCTCCGTTGAGGGTGAGCGCTGTGATTGTCTCTTCAATGCTCATGTGCATGTAAATGCAAGCAAGCGCTATTGTGAGAGGAATAGAGCCCGAGAAGCAGCTTCCGGGATTGAGGTCGGTGGCAAGCGCCACGGCCGCACCAGCCTCGATAAACTTTCTGGCCGGAGCGTAAGGTTCGTTGAGGGCGAAAGCTGTGAGCGGAAGCAGAGTGGCAACCACACCGGCTTCGGCCATACGGACAACACCCTCGTCGCTCACATGCAGAAGATGGTCGGCCGAAACGGCTCCGAGTTCGGCGGCGAGTTCCGCACCGCCGAGAGTAACTATCTCGTCGGCATGCAACTTCAGTTCGAAACCGGCCTCTTTTGCAGCCTTCAGGAAACGTCGCGACTCTTCAATCTCAAACACATTCTTTTCAGTGAATATGTCGCAGAAACGCGCCTTCCCCTTAGCGGCGGGAAGCATCTCGCGGATCATCAGATCGATGTATTCATCCGTGCGCCCCTTATACTCTTTGGGAACGGCATGCGCTCCGAGAAATGTGGCCACAACCTGCAGAGGGGTCTTTTCATCTGATGCTATCGAGTCAATCACGTCAAGCATCTTCATCTCCGACTCAGTGTCGAGGCCGTAGCCGCTTTTGGCTTCCACGGTGGTGACTCCCATATCAACCATGCGGTCGATAAACCAGAGAGCCTTCCGGCGAAGATCCTCGGCCGATTCCACGCGCGTGGCGTTGACAGTTGACTGTATTCCGCCGCCGCGCTCCATGATGCTCATATAGGAATCCCCTTTCAGACGCCATTCGAACTCGTCGGGACGGTAGCCTCCGAAAATCAGATGTGTATGCGAATCGACAAACCCGGGAAGCGAAACCCTTCCCTCTGCATCGAGAATGCGATGCGTGCCGCTGTAGTTTTCCGAATTGATTTCCGACATCGGGGCGATCTTATCGATCTTTCCGCCGGTGATCAGGATAGCGGCATTATCAATTGTCGTGAGCTGCGCCATAGCCCTTCCCTTCTTGGCCGTCCGGCCAAGAGGGGTGACTACGCGCGTATTGGTTATAAGAATGTTGTTCTCCATTACTTGTCGATTATGGCATTGACGGCGGAGAGCACCTTCTTTTCACGCTCCTCTGCATCAGCGGCAATTTTTGCAGCTTCGGCAAGAATTGCATCGGCTTTCTCACGATCCTTCAGACCGGCGGCGTTAATCTTCACGTTGAGATGCGCGCCAAGCACTGCTGAACGGGCCGCAAGCGCACCGACGCCAACATCGCTTATCGAAGCGGGGTTGCCGTTGGCTGCCATCTGATCAAGAAGGTCGAATGCCTCAAAAGAGGTCTTCATTGTGCGCAGAGGAACCTGCGTGGCATAAAGCGTTGCCTCCTGCAGCGCCGCCGAACGGGCTGCTTTCTCCTCGGGTGAGGATTTGGGCATAGCGAAAACAGCCATTATGCGGTTGAAAGCCTCCGTGTCTTCATCGACAAGGGCAATCAGTCGGTCGAGAATGCCGCGGCCTTTAACGGCGGCATCGGAAAACTCTTCCCAACGGTCGTCCCAGCCTGCCTTGTGAGCGGAAAGATTGGCCACCATTGCACCGAGCGCCGCACCGAGCGCACCCATGTAGGCGGCAATCGAACCACCGCCGGGAGCAGGCGATTCGGATGCCGTCTCGTCGGCGAAGGCCGTGAGAGTCATGTCGGTCAGCTTTTTCCCTTTCTCTTTTCCCTTCTCAATCATAAACTCCACGACTTTCTCTTCCGGTACGAAAGGCTTGAGTTCGTCAAGACCCATGGAGCGCACGGCCATCTTGATGATATCTGCCTCGGGAATGCCTAGCGAGCGCTGCTGCATGCGCAGATAATGTTTGCCGGCCTCTATAAGAGCCGATTTCGGAACCAGTCCAACGATCTCTGTACCGGTCACGCGCAGTCCGCGGGCTGCGGCAGCACGACACACTTCATCGAAGGCTTTGTGAAGCGGAGTCTCCCGCATGTCGGTGATGTTCATCGAAACCTGGGCGATTCCATATTCGTCGATAAACCATCCGATAGCCTTGGTGCCTTTCAGAGTGCCGGGGATCATGATAGGTTTGCCATTCTCGTCTTTCATCGGTTTCCCGGTCACTTTTCCTCCTTCGCGCATCGGACGACCCTTCTCGCGAACGTCAAATGCAATGGCATTGGCGCGACGGGTGGAAGTCGTGTTGAGATTGAAGTTGACGGCGATCAGGAAGTCGCGGGCACCGATTGTCGTTGCGCCGGTGCGGGCGGCAGCCTCGTCGAAAGGACGGTCGCCGAAGTCGGGACCTTTCCCCTCATGGTTCATCTTTTCGGGAAGAGCCTCATACTCTCCGGCGCGGCAAACGGCGAGGTTCTTGCGCTCGGGAGTGAAGGCGGCCGCCTCGTAGCAGTATGTCGGCACGCCCAATTCGTCGGCGACACGCTTTGCGAGTCCCCGGGCCAGTTCGGCGCATTCCTCGAGGGTGATGCCGCTTACCGGAATAAGCGGGCAGACATCTGTCGCACCCATGCGGGGATGGGCTCCGTGATGCTGACGCATGTCGATGACCTCGGCTGCCTTCTTTATCCCCTGAAAAGCGGCCTCTACAACAGCCTCGGGTTCTCCGACGAATGTTACCACCGTCCTGTTGGTAGCTTCGCCGGGATCGACGTCAAGCAGGCTGACATCAGCGGCCGACGTGATGGCATCTGTGATTTCCTTTATTATCTCTTTGTTGCGGCCCTCGCTGAAATTGGGCACGCACTCAATAATCTGTTTCATCTCTTGATAATCGGGTTGTGTTATTTTTTCAGGAGTTCGCGAAGTTTATCTTCATCGGCAAGGAAGGGCTCCGTGATGCAGAAACCGTTTTCCATCTGCGTGTCGTTCCATTCCTTGACAGTCGACATGGCGTTTTCGTTGCGTGCCCAGCTTCTTCTGGCCACACCGCCCATCACATCCCAGAGCATAGCCTTGCGGAGGATATCGTCGACGCGGTCGCTGCCGTCGCAAACCATGCCGAAGCCGCCGTTGATGGCTTTGCCGATTCCGACGCCGCCGCCATTATGAAGCGCCACGAGGCTCATGCCTCTTGCGCAGTTGCCGGCGAAACACTGCACAGCCATATCGGCCATGACGTTCGAACCGTCTTTGATATTGGAGGTCTCGCGGAAAGGTGAGTCAGTACCGCTGACATCGTGATGGTCGCGGCCGAGCATGATCGGGCCGACCTCTCCCTTTCTTACCATATCGTTGAACTTCAGGGCTATGTTGAGACGTCCCATGGCGTCCTGATAGAGGATGCGGGCCTGGGTGCCGACCACGAGGGCGTTCTTTTCAGCGTCGCGGATCCAGATCCAGTTGTCGCGGTCCTGGCCGCGGCGGTTGGGATCGATGCATTCCATTGCGGCATGGTCGGTCTTAACGAGGTCTTCATGCTTGCCGCTGAGGCATACCCAACGGAAGGGGCCATAACCATAGTCAAACAGAAGCGGACCCATGATATCCTCCACGTATGAAGGCCAGATGAAACCATCTTTCTCATCGATGCCGTTCTTTGAGATTTCCTTTACTCCGGCGTCGTAAATCGCTTTCATGAAGGAGTTGCCGTAGTCGAAGAAATATGTGCCGCGTGCCACGAGTGTCTTGATGGCATTGTAGTGGCGGCGGAGTGTCTCGTCAACGAGGTGACGGAATTTTTCGGGATCGTTATGGAGCAGACGCGTGCGCTCTTCGAAGGAGATGCCGGCGGGGCAATAGCCACCTTCATAGACAGCGTGGCAGCTTGTCTGGTCGCTGAGTAGTTCAATCTTCTCGTTCTTCTCAACGGCATATTCAAGCAGGTCGACGATGTTGCCGTGATATGCTATGGAGATCGGCTCCTTTTTTTTCATGGCTTCGTGAGCGAGGCGGAAAGCCTCGGCGATGTCATCTGTCTTGACGCTTACCCATCCCTGGTCCATGCGGGTTTTTATGCGCGATTCGTCGACTTCGGCAATGATAGCAGCCGCTCCGGCGATTTCAGCAGCCTTAGGCTGAGCGCCACTCATTCCTCCGAGACCGGAAGAAACGAAGATATGGCCGCGGAGGTCACCGTCGGCGGGCACGCCGAGGCGCATGCGGCCGGCGTTGAGAATCGTATTGAATGTTCCGTGAACAATGCCCTGCGGACCGATATACATCCAGCCGCCGGCCGTCATCTGACCATAGTTGGCAACACCCATCTGCATGGCTTCATGCCAGTCGTGAAGATTGTCGAACATGCCGACCATCATGGCGTTGGTGATAATTACGCGGGGCGCATCGGGGCGAGAGGGGAAAAGGCCGAGAGGATGACCCGATTCCATTACGAGAGTCTGGTCTTCGGTGAGCTCTTCCAGATATTTCTTGATCAGGCGATATTGCAGCCAGTTCTGGCAAACCTGTCCCGTTTCTCCGTATGTCACGAGTTCGTAAGGATAGAGAGCGACGTCGAAGCTGAGGTTATTGTCGATCATCACCTGGAAAGCTTTTCCGGCGAGGCATTTTCCTTTATATTCATCCACCGGTTTTGCCTTCAGGTCGCCTTCCGGACGGAAACGATATGCGTAGATACGTCCGCGTGTGCGCAATTCCTCTAAGAATTCGGGAGCTGCTTTCTCATGAAGTTCTTCCGGAAGATAACGGAGCGCGTTTTTCAGAGCGGTCACTGTTTTCTGATCATTGAGAGTATAACCGCGGTCGGGAGCGCGGCGGATTCCCTCTTTAAACTCAGGCATCTCAGGCCAGACTGCGTCAAGCGTGATTCTTTTTGTGCTCATGATATTGGTTTGTGTGGTTTGTTCTCAAAAAAAAATCAAAAAATATCCAAAAAATATCCAAAACGACAAAATGCTATATTTGCAGTTGTCGCCGGGACGTTTCTTCCCACAAAAATAATAAAAATTCTTCAATCCAAAGCGTGCCGGAATGAAAATATAAGTGAATTTAAAGAAATTGAATAGTAGATAAAGTGGCAATTATAGAGCATTTTAATTCATTTCGGGTGTAAAAAGTAATCGCTAAATGTAAATTCATTGTAAAAGTTATTGCATTAAAGCAAATGGTTGGAAATTTTTGATTAATTTTGCGCAAATAAATTCTTGTCAACAAGAAAATGAGCGACGCACTTGTTATTATACCGACCTATAACGAGATTGAAAACATCTCAAGCATCATCGACGCCGTAATGCAGCTCGAAGACGAATTTGATGTGCTGGTGATCGACGATGCCTCCCCCGACGGCACTCAAGACGCCGTGCGCACAAAAATAGAGCAATACCCCTACAGGGTGTATATGGAGACGCGCACAGGCAAGCTCGGACTCGGCACTGCATATATCCACGGTTTCAAATGGGCCATAGAGAGAGGATATGACTATGTGATTGAGATGGACGCCGATTTCTCCCACAATCCCAAAGATCTGCCGAAGCTCTATCACGAATGCCGCGACCGGGGCGCCGACGTGGCTGTCGGATCACGTTATGTGTCTGGAGTAAACGTCGTGAACTGGCCTATGGGACGCGTGCTCATGTCTTATTTCGCATCTGTTTATGTGCGGCTCGTCACCCGGATGCCCCTACGCGATGCCACCGCAGGTTTCGTATGCTATCGCCGCAGCGTGCTGACCATGCTCAATCTCGACAACATCCGGTTCAAGGGATATGCCTTCCAGATCGAAATGAAATTCAAGTCTTATTTCAAGAAATGCAAGATTGTGGAGATTCCGATCATTTTTGTCAACCGTCAGCTTGGAACTTCCAAGATGAATTCAAGCATCTTCGGCGAGGCTATCTTCGGAGTCATTTCGCTTAAACTCAGAAGCATCTTCTGCAAGAAAAATTTCGTCTGATTGCGCCATCCTCCATTAGTTAACAAAGAAATAATGACAGGCAAACCGCTATATCCGGTTTGCCTGTCATTATTTTCGTTGAATGGTTAAATATATTTTAGTCTTATAAGTTCAAATGGTTATCTTCGGGTCAAAACAACCCGGAAACTAAAATTTTCGAAAATTTAATCTTGTCTGTAAAATTAAGATTCCGCATCACAACTTTTATATGATCATGGTGACTCTTCAAGCTTCCTTCCAGAGTGGATCTAACATTTTCCAACTCCTGAATCTTTGTCAAGAGAATTGCATCGTCAATATCATAAAAATGTTTTGCTTTTGTTAGAATCTCGTTTATTTCATCTAACTTTTCTTGTTGCTTATCGGCGAAAGATAATGAAAGAGCAGCAAAATCAGGATTGCATATCAGCGATAAGGACTTTGCATCGGATCCATTTGATTCTGATTTCCTTCCGCAGTTTTGTAAATAACCTGTGCCGATTTCCAACAGCTCGATTTGTTGTCTGAATTTTTTTATATCCTTATTGGCTTTTTTAAGTTCTTTCTCAAGGAGTCGTTTGCGATTGTCCAGAATTTTAGAATAATGTTCGACATCAATATTTCGCATAAGCACATCGTAATCTGCTCTTAACTCTATAAGTGTGCGTTCCAATCTCTTATTATGAGTCTCAAGGTCATGCAGAATTTCCTCAAGCCATTTTTTGTCTGACTCCTTGAATTCACAATTAGACCATGCCGGCACTATCATAGCGTCCATGCCGCGCGTGCTCTCTTTCAATATCTCTTCAATATCCGATTTGTAATGATTTTGTGCCAGTTTTGAGAAAACGCTCGCATCTTCGGGCGATTTTAACGGGCCGGGATGCTTGAAATGAAAATCATAAAGAAGGTAAACGTCATGAAGATACTTACCAATCGGATCATAATTCATCGGAATCGTTCGCCTTAACGATGAAATATCTTTTATCAATCGCCAGAAGGGCAAACGAAGTTGCTCAATATAATCCAAAGCATAAGCAAATTGAGAATCGGATAAATATCCTTGAGTGATCACTAATATGCGGTTAGCCTGATGCTTTTCGTATTTACGCCCCCTTTTCCAAAATGATGAAAAGCCCATCATGAGGGCACAAAGATCGGTAGCATATTCGCTCTCCCGCTGAGGATCACGTCTGCTATGCAAATAAAGATGCGAAAACTCATGACTCAACTTAGTCATAAGAGTGTCTAATCCTTGATCAAATGATTCCGGAGCCACCGTAATTGTCACCGGGAAGTTCACCATTCCGCTTGTTTTATGCCATGGCAAATTATAGGGAATATGGATTTGAGCGCTGACCCCCATCACGCTGTTCTCTTTGTTAAACACAATATCTCGGCTTTCAAAAACACTTGAAAACACAGGGACAATCTTAACAGGGAGCTCAAGATGATTCGTAAACACTTCAACGATATCCGGAAAGGAATCCTGACTGACATGGTCAGAGTAATTTACCTTATGAAAATCATCCATATCAACCCGCATTCTCACGCCTATCGTAGAATATAGATTATCTATGATGCGCTTTATATCTTCGCGGGTTAGGTCATCGTTCTTCATAATTTTAGATTTGGAGGAAAACAAAAAATCCATTCATTAGGACAATTAGAACTCGCCCTAATGAATGATTGAGGCATTGATTGCAATGCCTTTAGAGTTATTTGACGGCGGGGGAATTGCGGAATTCCGCGCGGGCCGCTTCAAGATCTTTTACGAATTCCGGATTGGAAAGCAGAGCCACAAACGCAGCCGCGCCCATGACGCGTCCAGCATCGACATCGCTCTGATAATGGGCGCCGACGATCACACGCGACTGTCCGTATTCAAATCCGCGTTTGAGTATCTCGGTGGCACGAGCCGGATTAATGTCGGCAAGGATCAAAGCGACACACCATCCTATGGCAGTATGCCCCGAAGGGTATGAGCCGTTGTTGATTAAATCTTTCTCAGTGTCGGGGACCGAGGTATGTTCATTCCAATACACGAACGGACGCACACGATGATAATAAGCTTTCGCCTCTGATGTGGAAAGACCTCCCGCATCGTTAGTAGCTTTGCTCAGAAGTTTATAGAGCACGGGGGTCGCCTTCTTGGTAATCGGACGACCGAAAGCCTCCGAAAACGTGCGGTCTAAGTAAGTGGAATCAACGTATGCGTCGGAGATGGCCATCTTTCCACGCGGAGTGTTGCGAATGCTTTTCCCCCATTCATACTGTTCACGGTCGTAAGCAAACCGAGCAGTCGTATCGGCCGGCATCGGCATCAGGATCGCAAGACTCGACGGCATTTCTTCAACTGTAAGATAGAACGAATCCGGATCGGTAGAGTGGTCGCGAGCAAATGCGGACACCGCCATAACGAATGCCAACAGGCTAACAAAAATTTTCTTCATTTCAGCAGATTTTAACAGGTTGATTTATTTTAGGTTATAATTTTAAGTTATATTGGAGTCTATGACTAACGTCGCTTTCTACTATTCTTGAAATATTTTATTCGCTTCACTGTGTGCCCAATGGCCACAAGAATCATCAGAAGTCCCAATTTGCCATGAATCCCGCCTATCGGAGAATGTTCATAAGTGACAATCCAATGACCGAATGCCACAAGTCCTGATAAGATTGCCAGCAAAAACAGCCACCAGAGAAGTCTGGTCACAGGACTCTTGACTCGTCTGAACTTAGCGAACCAGTCACCCCATTTCAGATTGAGAGCGATATGCCATATAGCCAAAAATCCGAAGGCATAACCGGCGAAAATATGAAACCAAACGAAACCGATGCTTCGGCTGCCTGTGGCTTCAAGCGGGATACCGGAAGCAAGAATTATAAAAGTCGCTATAAGCAGCGACCAATTGCATATTTTAAGTTTCAATACCTTTTTCATTCCGCAAATTTACAAACTATAACAACCATTGGCAAACTGCATATCGAAAAAGAGCAATAATTCACTGTTTTTGCGGGATTTGTTCGGGCTTTTCGTGAAATTGCGTTATCTTTGCGGTTCTATCGCTGCAGCGGGTAAGATGCTGCAGAATATCTCTATCGATCATGCAACCAAGAGAAAAAGATATCTACAAGGTCACTATTATCGGTTCGGCGGTCAACGCCCTGTTAGTGGCCATTAAGTTTCTGGCCGGAATCGTAGGCCGGAGCTCGGCGCTCGTTGCCGACGCCGTCCACTCCCTCACGGATTTCATCACCGACATTATTGTCCTCATCTTTGTCAGAATATCAGGTAAACCACGTGACGAGCAACATGGCTATGGCCATGGGAAATTCGAGACTCTCGCCACCCTCATTATCGGCGTGATCCTTTTCTTCTCCGGTATCGGATTGCTCGTCAACAGCATCAGACTTATCGTGGCAAGCATCGAAGGCGCCGAACTGCCCAAACCCTCTCCCGCCACATTTATAGTCGCGCTGATTTCAATCATCGCCAAAGAGATCCTTTACCGATATACTGTCAGAGAGAGCAAACGCCTTAATTCCGACGCTCTCAAAGCAAATGCCTGGCATCACCGCAGCGACGCCCTCTCTTCTATAGGAACGCTGGTCGGCATCTCCGGAGCAATGTTCCTCGGCCAGCGTTGGAGAATCCTCGACCCTATTGCCGCCGGAGTCGTCAGCTGCTTCATCGTTAAGGCCGGAATTGATATAATCCGCCCTGCAGTCGACCAATTGCTCGAAGGCTCCCTTTCCAAAGAGGAAACAGAAGAAATCGCCGAAATAATCAAGAGCGTGAACGGAGTCTGCGGTTTCCACAATCTGCGTTCGCGCAAAGTAGGCAACGACATCGCCATCGACGTGCATGTCAAGATGGACGGCAACATGACCCTTTGCGAAGCTCATGATATAGCAAGCCTAATAGAGGAGGAAATCCGCAAAAGATTCGGCCAGTCAAGTATGGTCTACATCCACATGGAGCCTGTGACAAAAACAATTTCATAAGGCAGTGTCATAACTTATAACAGCGCCCCGAAAGTTTTCTGACTTTCGGGGCGCTGTTCATTAGCGGATTCGCTTTCTAATAGAAAGAACCGATTACTTCACGATTACCTTGGCTCTGCAGCTTCCGGCATAGACCACATAGATGCCCGGATCGACGGAAACCGACATGGCGTTCTTTCCGAGGCCCGACCATATCATGCGGCCGTAAACATCGTAAACTGCATCGTCCATTCCTTCAGCACCGCCAACGAGTATCGCGCCGGCTGCCGAACGAACCGAGACAGTCTCGCTGCCTACTGAGCCGATGGATGATGTTTCAATCAAGACTTCGTTGGAGCCTTTCGATTCACCATTGTTGTGAACAGCCGTTACCCTATAGAGAGCTCTGCCACAATTTCAGTCCAGGCGCTGTCAAGCTTCGGATACTCTTTCAGAAGGATAAAGTCGGAAGGCGACTTGCCGGTCATCGAATAAAGCACCTAGATTGCTTCCGGATATGCATACATGAAGCTTGCGGCAAAGAAAGAAACAGTCTGAGCCCTCAGATCGAGCAGGGGCAAGATCCACGGCAATGTTCGTAGCGTCATTACCCCATGCCTGCATGACTGCGCTCCCCGACTCAAGATCATAACCTATCGTCGAGGTGGTGATTGAACCGTAGTCGTTTTCATAGCTTGTGGCATAATACATGCCGTTGGCGGCGACACCGCCGCCGGTGGCGTTCGGACCGGAGAGGCGTATTTTAAGTGTGTTGCCTCCGGGGCCGGGTAATTCATAAAGTCCCGGACGCGGCATTATGGCATCCCATTCATCGGATACGATAACTGAGCCGTACATTTCCGGGACTTCAATAACACTCTCCTGCACGGCTTTTCCTCCGGGAGGCTCCGTGACGTTGACTGCCGATGCCATTAGCGCGGACACCTACAATGCAGCAATCGGAAATACTTTTTTCATGTGTAATCGTTTAGTTAATAATGCGGATTGCTACTCCCTAATTTTTACAAATATAGGGATTATCTGTTAATTCCCACAATTTGCTACTAATTATTCATTATTTTTGTTCCTCTGCATTCTATACTTTTAAAATATTCGTTGATTTTTTTGCATTAGAGAATCTAATTAGCGCTTAGGATGCGGCGCTGCGGAATTGGCTGCGCTCTTTCCGCAAGAGCCATTTGTAGGCTGCAAGGGTCATGATGCCTGTTACAGTCCAGGTAATCGGATAAATGATGAGCAGCGTCGCGAATCCGCGGTCGGACATAAAGTAAATCCAGACAAGCCGCAACACGCACGTTCCGAAGATGGTGATCAGAGTCGGCGTGAGAGAATGTCCCATTCCGCGCATTGCCGCTCCAGAAATTTCATAACTCGACGCGATCCATTGAAACATCAGCACGTAATGAAGCCTGATAAGAGCGTATTCCATCACGGCCGGCGAATCTGTGAAGGGTATGATAAAAATGTTTCCGAAGATTGATATTCCGATATTGGCCACTCCCGAAAACAGCATCGCGAGCAGCATGCACTGGCGCGTAACCCTGCGGCAGCGTTCAAGATCTCCCGCTCCATAATTCTGGCTCACAAAAGCAACGGCCGCCTGGGCAAAGGCGCTTATCACAAAATAGCAATACATCTCATAATTCAGAGCCGCCGCCGAACCCGCCATCGCTTCCGGACCATAGCCATTGATCGAGGCCTGAATGAATATGTTGGCGAAACTGAACACCATCCCTTGCACTCCGGCCGGGACTCCGATCTTGAGCATCTTCACCAGTTCGCGTTTCACAACGTTAAAACGGCGGTAATGCACGCGGTAAGGCTCCTGCTCATGCGACAGCCACCAGACCACCATCGCCGCGTTGACAATATTTGCGCACACGGTGGCGATTGCCACTCCCCTCACCCCCATGTCAAACAGGAGCACAAGCATCAGATTGAAAGCCACGTTGACAAGTCCCGACACCACAAGAGCGTAAAACGGACGTTTCGTATCCCCCATGCTCCGCATTATGGCCGCCCCGAAATTATAGATCATCAGGAAAGGCATCCCCAAAAAATAAATCCGGAGATAATCCGAGGCGAGACCGAGCACCTCCCCGGGAGTGTCCATCATCTCGAGCATAGGAACCGCAAACGCAGTTCCGAGAAAGGCAAGAAGGATGCCGCTTGCCAGCGCTATGACCTGTACGGTCTCGACCGAGTCACGGATTGCGCGCCGGTGCTGCTGACCGATATAGTTGGCAATTACTACGTTCGCACCGACCGAGATGCCTATAAAAAGATTGAGAAGGATATTGATTATAGGCCCGTTGCACCCCACCGCCGCCATCGAGTGGCTGCCGCAGAATCGCCCCACAACTGCAATGTCCACAGCATTGAACGACTGCTGAAGCACACCGCTGCCGATCAGCGGAAGCGCAAACGCCACGATCTTCTTAAACAAGGAACCGTGGACCATATCAACTTCTCTGCCTTTGCTCATAATGTCAAGTCACTCGATAGAAATGCAATACTATTTTTATACGCGATTTATAAGTTAAAAATTGCATCCCAAGGCAAAAAAGAACACGGGAAAACGAATTGCACGACCGACAATCCGTTTTCCCGGGTTCTGATAATCTATATGATAATCTATATGATGGAGAGCTATGCCCAAAAGAGGCTATCAGCGGCAGGAATGCACTTTCGCCATGATGAGATGAAGCGTCTTATCGTAGGCCTTCCAGTCGGTGATCGGTTCGCGGGCAACTCCCGATTCTGCCGCAGCTTTGGCCACAGCCGGGGCCACGGTATAAATCAGGCGCGGATCGAAGGGCTTCGGTAGAATATAGTCGCGGCCGAACGACAGTTCGTCGAGGTGATAGATCTTAAGCACCGATTCGGGCACACGTTCGCGGGCGAGATGGGCGATGGCATAGCAGGCGGCGATCTTCATCTCTTCGTTGATCTTGCTTGCGCGGCAATCGAGGGCTCCGCGGAAGATATAGGGGAATCCGAGCACATTGTTGACCTGATTCGGATAATCGCTCCGGCCGGTGGCGATGATGAGATCGTCGCGTGTCTTGACGGCGAGGTCGTAATCGATTTCCGGATTCGGATTGGCCATGGCAAGCACAATAGGATTCGGAGCCATAGATTTCACCATCTTCGGGGTGAGCACGTCGGCCACGCTCAAGCCGAGGAAAACGTCGGCACCGACGATTGCCTCCTCAAGAGTCTTGATGTCAAGATCACGGGCAAACTGGCGCTTCTGCGGATTGAGATCCTTGCGGTCGCTGCGGATCACTCCCTTCGAATCGCACATGATGATGTTTTCGGGATTGACGCCGAGACGGATATAGATGCGCGTGCAGCTGATGGCGGCGGCGCCGGCGCCGTTGACCACGAGCTTGATGTCGCCGATCTTCTTCCCCTGGATTTCAAGGGCGTTGATCAGAGCCGCTCCGGATATGATAGCCGTGCCGTGCTGGTCGTCGTGCATCACCGGAATGTTGCATTCCTCTTTGAGTCTGTCTTCCACGCGGAAACTTTCCGGAGCTTTGATGTCCTCCAGATTGATGCCGCCGAAAGTCGGCGAGATTGCTTTCACGGCCTCCACCATCTTGTCGGGGTCTTCTTCATCTATCTCGATATCGAAGGCGTCGATCCCGGAGAAGACTTTGAAAAGAAGGGCTTTCCCCTCCATCACCGGCTTTCCCGCCAACGGGCCGATGTTGCCAAGGCCGAGCACGGCTGTGCCGTTGGAAACGACCCCTACGAGGTTACCCTTGTTGGTGTATTTGTAGACATCGTGAGGATTATCTTTGATTTTCAAACATGGATAGGCCACTCCGGGAGAATAGGCAAGCGACAGATCAGCCTGGGATTCGTAGGGCTTTGTCGGAATCACTTCTATTTTGCCGGGACGGCCTTCTTCATGATACTTCAGTGCTTCTAATTCAATATTCGACATGGTAGTTTAAGGTGTATTTTTTTATTATATTTTCCGGTATCGAGGTCGCGGGGACTAATCCTCCGCTTTCCATATTTCAAATTTAACAAAATTTTCAGACTACTCCAATTTTTGATAAACGTTTCCGCCGCCGGAATGTCAAAAAAATAGGATGATTAAAGAATTTTATAGATATTCGGCCGATTTTTTCAATTTTCTGCATGATAATATTGCCGGAGACCCGGCAGCCCTCCGTCTGAAATATGCGGGGAAGAATTTGCCGTTCCCCGTCGGCGAGGCAATCGACCAGATTGAATGCCGCAGAAAAACGCGCAAAAAACTACCATTCTTCAATTCCTGCCGCAGCTTCCTCTATCCTGCTGTCCAGGCTTCGGAACAAGCCACCAATCAATATGTGGCCTCTTACCACGCCATGCTTGCAGGCGCCGCAGAAGATGAAGGCCGACGCATCCTCGACATGACGGCCGGACTTGGCATCGACGCTTTCACCATGGCGCTTGCCGGAGCTCAGGTCACCGCTATCGAACTCGACAGCCATCGCGCGAAGATCCTTTCTCTAAATGCCGAGGCATTGAATCTCCCATCCTTAAATGCAATATGCGGAGACAGTGTAGCCATGCTCGAATCTTATGCCGGAACCCCTTTCGACACTATCTTCATTGACCCGGCAAGACGCGATTCAGCCAACCGACGGACATATTTTCTTGAAGACTCCCTCCCCGACGTCACTCTCCACGCCCCGATGATGCTCCGCCACGCCCGCCGCGTGATCATCAAGGCCTCTCCTATTCTCGACATAACCCGCGCCATCGGCCAACTTCCTGATGTGGCCGAGATTCATGCAGTCTGCCTGCGGGGGGAATGCAAGGAAGTGCTGATAATTCTTGACAGAGGGTCCGGCAAATTGTCTGAAGAGCATAGTAGGGGCATAAAAATGGTGGCTGTCGACCTTAAAGGGGATGATGAGGACGAGTACCCCTATCGCAATCCGCGCATGGCGAGCATATTTGAATTCACTTCTCGCCAAGGGAGCCGGAAATCCCTATTCGCTACCGATGATGATATACGCGATGCCGAATATATCTACAACCCCAATGCCGGAGTGCATAAGCTGAACTGTAGCGCCGAACTGTGCGAAAAATTCCCGGCAATCCGGCAGATTTCGCCCAATACGGAATTATACGTTTCGCAGAAACCGGTAGCGGATTTCCCGGGAACTGCATTCCGCATTGCGGAGCGTCCCGACCGCAAGCAACTCAAACGACTGAAGAAGGAATCTTACGCTGTGATTACCCGCAATTATACGATGACAGCCGACGAACTGCGCCGCAAGCTCGGAGTGAGCGAGAGCGATTCCCGCTTCATCATAGGGTGCCGTGCCGGAATGAAGGCCAACCCGGAAATCTTCATTTGTGAAAAACTATGAACCCCTTCCCGGATCTGTCGGGCCTTATCAGGCGTTTATCTCCCTGAAACCTATCTGGAAAAATTCATGGGCATAATCGCGAGGTCTCACGATTTCGCCATCCCATATCACGATATCTATGTCGATCGGCACCTCTCCCTTCATACGGGCTACGGGGGTGCGGCCGTTTTCGAGTTCATAGCTTTTCAGAAGCATGTCGAAGTCCGCCATTTCTCCTTCGTCCTTTCCTCGGATCACGGCGTTCATATACGTCTCTTCACGGCCATGAATCTCAGGAGTCTCATAAATTGAGGATACCTCCGGCTTTTCAAGCATTGCAGAAAGCCATCCTATCGCTTTTTCCACATTCATCCGTCGGTCGCCGCAGTTGCTGCCTATGCTCATCACGATCTCTGTCATCTTTGATGTCGGTCGGTTGGAATGTTTCATTAGAACTGATGCTGACGTCGGGGTTATTTCTTTCTCTTGAGCGTCAGCACGGTCACCTCCGGATAAGCCGCCCCCACTCTCGAAGGGAAGCCGACCTCTCCTGATCCGATGTTGACATAGATCTGCATAGGCTTGCCGTTGTCGGCATCATAGAGACCGCCCCAGTTTTCATATTTGAATGAGGAAGGCGACCATTTGAAACCGCCGACCTTTATCATCGACTGCATGGCATGGGTGTGACCTGAAAGAGTGAGGTCGATGTTGCTCTTCTTTGTCACTTCCTGGCGCCAATGCTCTGGATTGTGAGTGAGGAGAATCTTGAAATTGCCATCGTTGAGATGCTTGTCGGCCCTTATGCGGGGATATGCCTTCTTAAGATCGCCGTAAACCTTGAACGGCGGTTCACCCCAGTTTTCCACACCGATGATCACGATTGAGTCGCCGTTTGCCCTGATGATTTCCGAATCATTGTTGAGCATTTTCCATCCCATCTGCTCCTGCATCAGGTAAAGACGCTGATTATTATTTCTATGCTCCTCTTCGCTCTCCCAGTCGGCGTAATCGCCATAATCGTGATTGCCGAGGATGGAGTAAACTCCGTATGGGGCGTTGAGGCGCGACAGCGGTTTTACAAAGGGATCGAGCTCCGATGTTATGCGGTTGACAATGTCGCCTGTGAAAAAAATCACGTCGGGTTGCTGGGCATTGATGCTGTCAACAAGAGCGGATATGAATGTAGTGTCGTTTCCCCATGTGCCGACATGTGCGTCGCTGAATTGCACGATCTTGAAATTGTCGAATCCTTTGGGAAGCCGATCGGAATAAATGTCGGCATGTGTCACCTCGATATCATAGCGCGTCACGAGCGCCCCCCACATCATCGAAAACCCTGTGAGAAGTCCCAGTCCGATTCCGATATATGCGCCGTAATTCACATGCTTCCGGAAGAGCCGGCCGATAAGAGAGCAAACCATGTAGACAAATTTGGAGATGTAGACGGTGAAATAAGAGAAAAGCATCCACATCACCGGCGTGATCGATTCCCCGACGTCTCTTCGGGGCAGACAGACCACCACTATCAGATAAATCCAGAGCAACGCCGACAAGACGGCATAGACGATGCCGTAGGTCTTGCGGTGTTTTTGCGACGCATATTTCCTGATGTCGCTCCAGATATACCAGTCGACAAGAAACGAAAACAGGAAAAGGATTATCAGACTTATTACAGGTACTCTCATACTTTTAGAGCGTGTGTATAAAGAGGGATTGTCGTCACTCCAGTCCTACAAGAATGGTTTTGAGCTTATTCTTCAGCGGATTGGAATACATCACCAGCATCATCTCCATCAGGAAATCTCGTTCTTCGGGAGTGATGTCGGGGATGTCGGTTATCTTGTTGAGCTGGATTTCGAAATATTCGATTGTCTGCTGCTTCTGCTCGGCGCTGTATTTGCTGCGGAAGCGCTCGGAATGATTGAGGAGGTCGAACGCCACATAATTGATCGGGAAAATCTCATAGCTGCGGTGGATTGCCTGGTCGATAAGGCAGCCCACATATTTCGCGGCCGTATTGTTGTCGGGAAACTCGCCGATCTGGTCGAGTTTGTTGTTGATGCGGGGAGTGAGCTGGAAATGCACGCGCCCCTTGTTCTGCAACAGTCCGGTCTCCATGCTGAAAAGATCGTCGCGCTGTGTTTTCTTGAAATCGGGGTTGCGGCGTTTGAGCAGAAATTCGCGAGCCTTCAGATAGTCGTTGGGGTCATATTCGTAGGAAATCGACACCGGCATCAAATTGATTTCGCGCAGACGGTCCATAAACGATCCTTGTCCGGCTATGGCAAGCATCTTTATCAGCGACTCCTGCGTCTTGTCTGAACTGTCTTTCGCCCTTCCCTCGCGCTGGGCTATCCACACCGATTCCTTCTTCTCCAGAATCGAGTAATGGATATAGGCCGAAAGATGCTTCGCGGCCATCAGACCTTCTCGCAGACCGGTGTTGCGTTTCACGATAAACGATTTGTTGAGGCGCACCAGGTCGTTGATCCAGTCAAACACCAGAAGGTTGTTGCCGATGGCAATCTCGCATGTCGGCATCCCTTTGCGAAGGAAGGCCAAGTTGAGAAACGAAGCGTCGAGCACTATGTCCCGGTGGTTGGTGATAAAGACATAGTTGAGCGCCGGATTGTAATATTTCACGCCTCCAAGCGATATCCCGGAGGTAGTGGTCTTCGCCAGCATCTCCAGGAAAGGATACATCACCTGATGCTGGAAATCATATTTGTTGTCGATCTTCAGAAGATCATCCACAAGAGCCGGCACATCCTCGCTCGGCATTGTATAGTTGACCGCGTGGAGGAAACCGGGATCTTTTACGAGTTTTTCCATTTTCTCATGAAACACGGAATCATCGTAAGGCGATATGTCACTGAAGTCTATATTCTGAGGGTCCATTCTTATATGTAATTTCATGTTTAGCCCGCATGTCGACATTATAACAATCAAGTCGACGGAGGCTGCGGAACTTTTATATAAAATTCAGATTTTATGTTGTCGCGGCTTTATTGCCGTCGCGATAGGTTCTCCATCTTTCGAAGAGCGTCTCCATGTCGGGAGGCACGGGGGCTTCGAAATCCATCTCTTCCCCGGTGTGCGGATGCCGGAATCCGAGCGTTCTGGCGTGCAGAGCCTGACGTGGACACGCCTTGAAGCTGTTTTCGACAAATTGCCGGTAGGAGGAAGATGTCACTCCTTTCAATATCTTGTCGCCACCATATCTCTCGTCGTTGAAGAGAGGATGGCCTATATATTGCATGTGAACTCGGATCTGATGGGTGCGGCCGGTTTCGAGCACACATTTCACCATGGTGACATAGCCGAAGCGTTCGAGCACCGTGTAATGGGTCACGGCATGCTTTCCTGCCTCAGGGTCGGCTGTCACTGCCATCTGGAGCTTATTTCGCGGATTCCGCGCAATGCTTCCGGTGATCGTCCCGAATTCGTCGGGAAAATCTCCCCATACGAGAGCCACATATTCGCGGCGGGTGGTTTTCTCGAAAAACTGTCGTCCGAGCATTGTTTTTGCCTCTGGAGTCTTGGCCACCACCAGAAGGCCTGAAGTGTCTTTGTCGATCCGGTGCACGAGTCCGAGCCTCGGATCGTTGACATCATAATTGTCGTTGCCCCGGAAATGCCAGGCAAGGGCGTTGACCAGCGTGCCTGTCCAGTTGCCGTGGCCCGGATGCACCACGAGCCCCGCCGGCTTGTTGACCACGAGCACATAGTCGTCTTCATAGACGATGTCGAGAGGAATATCTTCCGCCACTATCTCGAAATCATAGCGCGGACGGTCCATCACGATGCTTATCACATCGAATGGCTTCACCTTATAGCTCGACTTCACCGGGCGCCCGTTGACTATGATGCATTCGGCGTCGGCCGCCTGCTGCACTCTGTTGCGCGAAGTGCGCTCGAGCCGCTCGGTCAGAAATTTGTCGATCCGCAGAAGCTGCTGGCCTTTGTCGGCCACAAACCGGAAATGCTCGTAGAGTTCGCGGCCATCGCTCGCAACGAACGACGGTGACTGCTCTTCCATCTCATTTTCCGCTAATTCCGGTATCAGACTTTCCGAAGCCATTGGCGCTCCTTATCTTTTATCTTTATAATGTTTTGTTCACTGCAGATTAGAAATACTGCGAGTTTTCCTCTTCCTCGTTATATTCAGGCTCTGATTCTGTCGGAGCTGCTTTGGCCGGTTCTTCGGTCGAGAAGTAGGAATCCTGCTCCTCGTCGAGCTGCCGGTCGCGATGCTCTTCGTTGTAAATCTCGAGATACTCCGCGTTTTGAAGCGAATCTCTCAGATCTGCCAGACGGCCGTCAGACACTTCGACAGTGATGGCGACGTTGACGGGCACTTTCTGCATCTTATGGACAGGACGCCCGTTGGCAAGCACCTTCACCACGCGGTCGGTTGTGCCGAGCACCTTGACAACCCTTACGTTCTTGAAGCCGAGCTCCTCGAGTTTTGCCAGGGTCGTGCGGTAGGAACTTCCGCGCATGGCGAATTCCGACGGATGATTGTCATCGTCGAGCACCACCTCTTTCGGATGGACCGCATTGATGTAAAGAAACACCTTGCGCCCCGGCTTGACTATCGAATTGGCTTTCGGGAACTGCTCGATCACAAAACCGGGCTTGACGTCGTCGCGATAGAGAGAATCGCGGATGTCGACCTTGAACCCTTTCGAATGCAGAAGCTCCACCGCTTCGGTATATGACGTGTTTTCAACCCCCGGCACTTTCGCCGAGCGGCCATGCTTGGTAAATAGCGCCGTCGCAAGATACGCCGCATATATTCCGAGAAGCGATATGATTATGATAATCATGATGTTGGCCGCCACCGGATGACGGTCAATAAATCCGCTTCCCCAATTATATGAATTGTCAGAATCTCTCTTTTTCAAAATTAAAGACGTTTTGAGCGTCAAAGTTAACAAATTTTAGTGAGATTCTCACCCCATGGCACACTATTTTTGGAATATTTTTGTTAACTTTGCGCCTGAAAGGAGACAATGTCCTCTGTTTCGTCGTGCCCCGACGGGTAAAACGGTTCGGACTCCCCTCTTCTGTTAACGCCCAAAACAAATGCGCAAATATTTATTCTGGCTTCCCCTGCTGATGGTTCTCGCCTCTTGCACCGAATATTCAAAAGTGCTGAAGAGCCGCGATATCGACTATAAGTTCGAATATGCCAAAAAAGCCTTCGACGAGGGGAAATATCTTCAGGCCTCAACTCTTCTCAGCGAGGTTTACACTCCCTTGCGAGGCACAGCCAAAGGGGAGGAATCGCTATATCTCCTTGCCCGTTCTTATTACGAAAACAAGGATTACATCAACTCCAACGCATATTTCAAAACCTACTATACCCGCTATCCGAAAGGGAAGTTTACCGAGCAATCGCGCTTCTATTCCGGCTACGGATTCTATCTCGACTCCCCCGATCCTCAGCTCGACCAGTCTTACACCATCAAAGCGATCGAAGAGCTGAGCAATTTCATCGAGGCATATCCCCGCAGCGAGCTCCTCACAAAAGCGCAGAACGCCGTCTTCGAAATGCAAGACAAGCTCACGCTCAAAGAGCTGCAGAACGCCCAGCTTTATTATAACCTCGGAAACTATCTCGGCAACAACTATCAGTCGGCGATTATCGTCTGCGAGAATGCCCTCAAGGATTACCCCTATTCGAAATATCGCGAGGATTTCGAACTTCTGATCCTCAAATCGAAATTTCAGGAGGCCCGGCAGAGCGTCAGCGAAAAAATGGCCGACCGTTACCGCGATGTGGTCGACGAATATTTTTCGTTTATCAACAACAATCCCGAGTCAAAACATCTCAAGGAGGCCGAAACAATCTATAAGATTGCCCAGCGCCACGCCGCCCAATAACACGGCGACTCCCAAAGAGATTCCTCTCCTACAACTCCTCCAATCCTTTCCCCTCCTCTCATAACCCGAAACTCTTATATAAGATCATATAAAAATATGGATTACAAGAAGACAAACGCACCGCTTAACACGGTCACCCGCGATCTTATCGGCCTTGCCGAGCAAACCGGAAACATCTATGAGACGGTTTGCGTGATTGGAAAAAGAGCCAACCAGATTTCGCAGGATATAAAGAAGGAACTCGCCAAGAAGCTTCAGGAGTTCGCTTCGACCGACAACCTTGAAGAGGTGTCGGAAAACCGCGAGCAGATCGAGATCTCCCGTTTCTACGAGAAGCTCCCCAAACCCACGCTGATCGCTACGCAGGAATATGTGGAGCATAAGCTTTATTTCTCCAATCCGCTGAAGGAGAAAGCTCTGCTCGACGATTGTTGTTGACAGAAGTTTGCTTACGTGGCGCGACTTCATATATTCAATCCTGATACCGATTTCGCGCTCGCTGCGAAATCGGATTTTTATACTCCTCCCGCCTCTGTGGCATCCCTGCGATGGGAATTCGCCCTTACCCCGGCCCTCTACGCCGATCCCGGCGACGCAATCCTTCTTCTCGACAACCTTACGGCCGACGAGATAGCCGCATTGCCCCATTACAGCCATGCGGTCAGAAAAAATCTGACGCTGGTGAGGCTTCCCGGCAAAGGGGAAGCTCCAAACCGCCGGTTTGAAGGATATGTCGCCGACCCCTGGGGATGGAACTCTTCGCTGCGACGCCTGCTTATGAACCGCTTCAGCGGCATTCGGGGAATACCCTCCGAGGAGATGCTGACAAATATCAGGAGGCTCTCTCACCGGCGTATAACCATCGACTTCCTAAAGCCGCTTATAGAGGAAGAAAATGAGAAAGCCGGATGCGGCGCAGAGATTCTTTCCGAGAGTCTTCGCCTGCCTCAGGAAATTTTTTCAGTCGAAGAGGCATTGGAGCTTTACTTCAACAGCGACGACCTCTTTTTCAAAGCTCCCTGGAGCAGTTCGGGAAGGGGAATCATCCGCACAAACGATCTGGAGGAAAGACATGTCCGCCCATGGATCGAAGGGATTATCGCTGCCCAAGGTTCGGTGATTGCGGAAACGGCCTATGACAAGCTGCTTGATTTTGCCACCGAATGGAAATGTCTGCAAGGAAAAGTAACCTTTTCAGGCTTTTCATTGTTTGAAACTTCGAGAAGGGGAAAATTCAAAGGAGTTTTTCATCTCGACAGTCAGGAGATAGCGAGGAGAATCTCGGAGGCTTCGTTCAAGCCGATTGAAGAAACGGTGGAGTATCAACGCCGGCAGATTTGTCGACTTATCGCTCCATTCTACGACGGGCCGCTTGGCGTTGACTCTCTCGTAACGAAATCGGGTATGATCAATCCCTGCGTGGAAATCAACCTCCGCCGCACCATGGGGATGATACCCCTCGAATATTGTTAGGATACTCCCGAATTAGAAACGAGGGTGTATGAGCATAAAGATGTTTAGGTATGTATGAAAAGATGAAGGTGGATATAATCGGACAGGGCAATGTCGGTTCGCATCTCGCCAAGGCCCTGCAATCAGCTGCGGACGTCGCGGTCGTCAATCCACGTTCGCTGGAAGGTTTACGCCCCGATTCCGACTTATATATCATCTCGGTCTCCGACTCTGCTATCTCCGAAGTTTTCGGCCGAATCATCTCCCTCTTGCCTCCTCAGGCTTCAGGAATAGTGGCCCATACATCCGGCTCTACCGACATTTCCGCTCTTTCTCAGCAGAGGTTGAGGTTTGGGGTGTTTTATCCGCTTCAGACATTCTCCAAAGATGTCGCCCTGGAATATGACAAGATTCCCGTTCTGATCGACGGTTGCGATGAAGAGACATCTGAAAAACTCGAAACTCTTGCCGCGCAGTTCAGTTCGAAAGTCAGACGCGCCGGATCGGCCGAACGCAGAAAATTGCATCTGGCTTCGGTGCTTGCCTGCAATTTCGCAAACCGCCTCTGGAGCATCGCAGATGAATATCTCAGCGAAGAAAATCTCGATTTCGAGCTTCTGAAACCGTTGATCGCCGAAACTTGCAGGAAAATGATGGTGACGCGCCATCCGGCCGAGGGGCAAACAGGTCCGGCTGTCAGGCGCGATCTGCCGACAATCGACAAGCACCTCGACATGCTTTCATCCCGGCCCGCGCTCCGGCAAATCTATTCGATAATGACCGAGTCTATAATGGCCGCTGCCACAGTCGGCCAACCCAAATAAGTTGAACCATTCTATTAAACAAATATCTTATGAGCGGTATTAGCTACGATTTATTAGGAATCAGAGGATTTGTATTCGACGTCGACGGAGTCCTCTCACCTTCCACCGTGCCTATGTCGGACGACGGCGAACCTCTTCGCATGGTGAACATCAAAGATGGTTACGCCCTTCAGCTCGCAGTGAAGCTCGGCTATAAAATTGCAATTATCACCGGTGCAAGGACTGAAAACATCAGGCTTCGCTACGAAAAGCTCGGAATCACCGACATCTATCTCGCTGCCTCCCACAAACTCGCTATTTTCGATGAATGGATGAAGAAGAATAATCTGAAAAGCAGTGAGGTATTATATATGGGCGACGATATTCCGGATCTGAAATGTCTTCGTGCCAGCGGACTTCCCTGCTGCCCCCACGACGCCTGCTCCGAAGTGAAAGAAACTTGCAATTACATTTCGCGTTTCACAGGCGGTTATGGCTGCGTCCGCGATGTTATGGAGCAGATCATGAAAGCTCAGGGATTCTGGATGAAAGACGACAATGCTTTCGGATGGTGAAGCCACTTTTCCTCTTCTAACAATTCATATAACCCCAGTCATGAGCATATAACCCGAATTAAAGATGCTTGAAAATATCAGAAAATATAATATACTCCTTGGAAGCCGCTCGCCGCGCCGCCGGGAACTCCTTTCGCAATTGAGGATTCCTTTCAAAGTGGTCACTATCGGAGGAATCGAGGAAAATTATCCCGACTCCCTTCCCAAGGATGAAATTCCGCAGTTTCTCGCCAACAAGAAAGCCGACGCTTATCTGGAGGCGATGCATTCCGACGACCTGATGATCACCTCCGATACACTCGTGATACTCGACAACAAGGTGATGGGCAAACCCAAAGATCTGGAAGAGGCCGTTTCGATGCTTATGGAGCTATCGGGGAAGGTGCATCATGTGGTGAGCGGAGTCTGCATCACCACCCTCGAAAAGCGCACCTCGTTCTCGATAAAGACAGAAGTTAAGTTCGGCGACATCACCGAGCATGAGGCCCGCTACTACGTCGACAACTATCAGCCTCTCGACAAGGCCGGGGCATACGGCATTCAGGAATGGATAGGCTGCGTGGCCGTGGAATGGATCAATGGTAGTTTTTACAATGTGATGGGTCTCCCGGTCCACCAGCTCTACCGTGAACTGAAGAATTTCTAAAAGTCTGCTTCCGCCCTAATATCGCTCTATCAAAAATTTCGCTCTATCAAAAGCAGAATAAAAATCAAGGAGGAAAATCCCGACCGGGGTTTTCCTCCTTGATTTTTATTTATTCTGACCGGGATCAGGCTTTGGGGGCCTTGGTCTCGTCATATTTTTCTGCTGCGGGAGCTGCTTCTTCTGCTGCCGGCTCTTCACGCACCACTACCTCATTGGGTTTCCCCTCATAGTGATATTTGGCTTCCCAGCCGAGAGCCGAAGCGCCGAGCACGGCTGCGTCGCTCTCCTTCAGTTCGGAAAGAAGAATCTTGGTCTTTCCCCTGAAGATCGGCATCAGGCTCTTGTCGAACGCCTCTTTGATCGGTTTGAGAAGAAGGTCGCCGCTCTTTGCGAGACCGCCGAAGAGGATGATTGCCTGCGGGCTGGAGAAAGCCACGAAGTCTGCAAACGTTTCGCCGAGAATCTTGCCTGTGTATTCGAAAATCTCTTTGGCAAGCTTGTCGCCGTTCATCGCCGCGTCGTAGATATCTTTTGAAGTGATGTCTTCGATGGCGAGATTGCGGAGCAGCGAGGGCTCGTTGCGGAGCTCAAGGAATTCGCGGGCAGTGCGCGACACTCCGGTTGCGGAGCAGTATGCCTCCAGACATCCGGTGCGACCGCAACCGCAGACGCGCCCATTGTTACGCTTCACAACCACATGGCCGAGCTCACCGGCAAAACCGTCGGAACCATACACGAGCTGACCGTTGATCACAATGCCGGAACCAACGCCCGTGCCGAGAGTGATCATGATGAAATCCTTCATTCCGCGGGCTGCGCCGTAGGTCATTTCCCCTACTGCGGCTGCATTCGCGTCGTTGGTCACTGCAACAGGAATGCCGCCGAACGATTTGCTCACTTTCTCAGCGAGAGGAATCACCGGTCCCCAGGGAAGGTTCGGCGGATTGATGATTTCACCTGTGTAATAGTTGCCGTTGGGAGCGCCGATTCCAATGCCCTGGATCTGGTCTTCCATATCGTGCGATTTCAGCAGCTGCGACAATCCGTCGTGAAGATCGCTGATATAATCGTCGAAATCTACATGTTTCTTTGTCTTGACTGAGTTGCTGGCCACTACATGGCCGCGTGCATCGACAATGCCGAACACCGTGTTGGTGCCGCCTATGTCAATACCGACTACATACGGTTTGCTCATTATGCGTTTATTATTTTAAGGTTTGTTTTTTGACTGCTGGCTAATGATGAATTTTTCAGGCATCATTTACATGGCATCATTTCACTGGAGGAGATGCAAAACGTTGAACTGATACTCTTTTATCTCACAAAAGTAAATAAATTCTCCGATTTTTGCAACACTTCTCCCCTTTTCGCCCTCTTTTTTATGAAAATTCAGCCAATTTACCGACTCTGTCAGTTCTGATGGTCGAGATGCACGTCAAGCTGCGGGAACGGGAAGGAGAAGCCTTTCTCGGGCAATTCCTTGTAAAAGCGTTCGTTCATGCAGAAAAAAAGCGGCCAATAATTCGAGGAGTGTGTCCAGGCCCTCACCGACACCACGATGGCGCTGTCGGCCATCTCGGAGAGAAACACGTCGGGCGAACGGTCGATATTCTCCACCGGCACCATCACGGGCATGTCATAGTTCGCATTGACCACCGCCTTGATCTTGTTGCGCCGCCTGAACATTCTCTTCCACAGTCCCGGCTTTTCGACAGCGGCCTCTGTGGCTTCAAGTTTTTTCTCGCGCGCTGCCTCCTCACGGCGGAATTTCATGTCGTCTTCAATATATTGGAGCACAACCCTGTCGTCGCTTTTCAATATCTCGAGTATCTCGGTGCGCACGCTGTCGAAGTCAGTGCCGTAGGACAGCGAAATGTTCCAGTCTACGCGCCGGTATTGCTCGAGCGAGTAATTGTTGATCGACGATGTCGACAGCGAACCGTTGGGTATGATGATTGCCTTGTTGTCGATCGTATTGATCACAGTGTTGAAAAGCTGGATGGATTTCACTGTGCCGGTGAACCCCTGCACTTCGATGAAATCCCCCACCTTGTAGGGCTTGAGCAAAAGGATAAGCACCCCGCCGGCAAAGTTCTGGAGTGTGCCGCTCAGAGCCATACCGAGAGCCACTCCGGCCGAGGCGAAGATCGCGATAAAACTGCTCGTCTCTATTCCGAGTATACCGATCACGGTGATTATCAGAATGAAATAAAGCGTGATCTTTACAAGCGAAAGCACAAAGGTGGTGAGCGACGCGTCGACCTGACGCGAGGTCATGGTCTTGAACACGAGCTTGAATATCTTCTTGATCACGAAGCGACCGAGATAGAAAACAAGAATCGCCACAAAGAGCTTGAAGCCGAAATTTATGAGCGAATGCGCTATCTTCGACACTGCGTCTTCAAATCCGAGCCCTTTCAGGCTGTCGAGAAACGACATCGACTCGAGTCCCTGCTCGAGATCCTTGTCCAGCGGGATTGCCCCGGGAGTTCCGTCTGACTGAATTCCAAACATTCCGATGACTTTTTATTCTGTTTCTTTCTCTTCCGATTTTCTCACCATCCTCACCACGTTCTCCACATGGTGGGTGTGGGGAAACATGTCGACGGGCTGCACGTCGGTGACGCGGTATTTGGCGTCGAGCAGCGCTATGTCGCGCGCCTGGGTCGCCGGATTGCAGCTCACGTAGACGAGCACGTCGGGCTCGGCGTTGAGTATCACCTTCACCACATCCTCATGCATTCCGGCCCGCGGCGGGTCGATGATCATCACGTCGGGACGACCGTGCTCGGCGATAAATCCATCGGTAAGCACATCTTTCATGTCGCCTGCGAAAAAGAGAGTGTTCTCGATTCCGTTGGCCGCTGAATTCACCCGTGCATCTTTTATGGCCTCTTCCACATATTCGATGCCAATCACCTTGCGTGCGCCGCGCGCCACGAAGTTGGCTATCGTGCCGGTGCCGGTATAGAGGTCGTAGACAAGCGGACGCTCATCTTCCGGAACGTCGCGGTCGAGGCCGGCGAAGCTGCGGGCCACCTTGTAAAGCCGGTAGGCCTGCTCCGAGTTGGTCTGATAGAAAGACTTCGCGTTTATGCGGAATTTCAGTCGCTCCATCTCCTCTTCTATGTATTCGGCTCCCTTGTCGACGATGATCTCCTGATCGGAGATGGTGTCGTTCGCCTTCAGGTTAACCACATGCAGAAGCGATGTGATCTGTGGGAATCGTCCGGCTATCGCCTCCGTCATTTCCTTGATTTTCGCCGCGTCGTCTTCGCCATAGACCATGCAGACCATCGTCTGGCCGGTAGAGGCGATGCGGATCATGACAGTGCGGAGCAGTCCCCGGTTTTCGCGGATGTTATAGAACGTCATTCCGCGGCGCTCGGCCTCGTCGTAGATGAAATTCCTGATTTCGTTGCCGAGATCATCCTGCAGAAGACACTCCTCTATGTGAAGCACCTTGTCGAAAGAGCCGGGGATGTGGAAACCGAGCGCGTTGGGCGAGCCTTCGAATTCAGCCCCGGAACGCACCTCTTCCCATGTGCGCCATTTCTTGTCGGAAAAGGTATACTCCATCTTATTGCGGTAGTGCCAGATGCGATCCGATCCGAGAGTCGGCATGATCTCCGGAAGCTCAACCTTCGCGATTCGGATAAGGGCGTCTTCCACCTGCTGTCTTTTCCAGCGGAGCTGTTCCCCGTAAGGGAGATGTTGCCATTTGCAGCCTCCGCAGATCGTGAAATGGCGGCAGGGAGGCTCTTCGCGAACCTCCGACGGCTTCACCAGCCGGGTGATATGCCCTTCGGCGAATGAGTGTTTCTTGCGGTCAACCTGGATGTCGGCTATGTCGCCCGGCGCCCCGAAGGGCACGAAAAGCACAATTTTCGACTCGTCGCCGGGATGAAGCTGCACTCTTGCCAGCGACTTCCCTTCGGCTGCAATGCCTGTAATTTCTATATCCTTAAGCTCGGGGAGCGGTTTCTTTTTCCTTGCCATTGATATGGGTTTGCTATTTTTTTTTGGCAAAATTACAAAATGTTGGGGAAAAATTATTAAATTTGCGGTTACAATTAAAAAATAAAGCGAATTTACTTGATCTCCATTTTGAGTTTGCAGTTTTTTAATTGACTCGACATGCATGGCTGTCAGAACTTGACGGCGTCTCCTTGCGTTAATCTTTAAGGAGCCGCAATGTCGCGGCCTGCAAAAGGAGCCGCATTTTCGCGGCCTGAAAAGGAGCCTTCATGTCGCGGCCTGATAGAATTTAATGAACCAACCCAATTCTGAACATAAATATTTATTAATCAAATAAAGCTCTATGGCAAAAAAAATTTATACTTTCGGTGATGGCAAAGCTGAAGGTACAGCCGAGATGAGGAATCTTCTCGGAGGCAAGGGAGCCAATCTTGCTGAAATGAACTTACTGGGGATGCCCGTCCCCCCCGGCTTCACTATCACTACCGAAGTCTGCACAGAATATACACAGCTCGGACGCGACGCCGTTGTCGCCGACATCAAGAGCGATGTTGAAAAAGCAATCAACCATATCGAAACCCTCACGGGCAAGAAATTCGACGATCCTTCCAACCCCCTTCTCGTTTCCGTTCGCTCCGGCGCCCGCGCATCGATGCCCGGCATGATGGACACCGTGCTCAACCTCGGCATGAACAACGCCACGGTCGAGACTATGGCAGAGAAGAGCGGCAACCCCCGTTTCGCATGGGACAGCTACCGCCGCTTCGTCCAGATGTATGGCGACGTGGTGCTCGGCATGAAGCCGAAGAGCAAAACCGATATCGATCCCTTCGAGGCCATCATGGACCAGGTGAAGGAAGAGAAAGGCGTGAAATTCGACAACGAGCTCGAAGTCGACGACCTCAAGGTGCTCGTGAAGCGTTTCAAGGCAGCCGTTAAGGAATACACCGGCAAAGACTTCCCCGAATCGGCTTGGGAACAGCTCTGGGGCGGTATCTGCGCAGTGTTCGACAGCTGGATGAACGAACGCGCCATCATCTATCGCCGCATGAACCAGATCCCCGAGGAATGGGGAACAGCCGTCAACGTTCAGGCAATGGTTTACGGCAACATGGGCAACAATTCCGCTACGGGCGTGGCATTCAGCCGCGACGCCGCCACAGGTGAAAACCTCTTCAACGGCGAGTATCTGATCAACGCCCAGGGTGAAGACGTTGTGGCCGGTGTCCGCACTCCGCAGCAGATCACTATCGAAGGCTCGCGCCGCTGGGCTGCCCTCCAGGGCATCAGCGAGGAGCAGCGCGCTTCGCAATATCCCTCCCTCCAGGAATCGATGCCTCTCCTCGCCCAGGAGCTCATCGACATCGCCCACAAACTTGAAGACCACTACCGCGACATGCAAGATATGGAGTTCACCATCCAGGACGGCAAGCTCTGGATGCTCCAGACCCGTAACGGCAAGCGCACAGGCGCCGCTATGGTCCGCATCGCCATGGATCTTCTCCGCGACGGCATGATCGACGAGAAGACTGTTCTCCTCCGCATGGAGCCCCAGAAACTCGACGAGCTTCTCCACCCCGTCTTCGACAAGGCCGCTCTTAAGAAAGCTGTGGTTGTTGCCAAAGGTCTTCCCGCATCTCCGGGCGCAGCTACCGGCCAGATTGTGTTCCAGGCCGACGAAGCCGAGGCATGGGCTGAGAAGAAGAAGAAAGTTGTGCTTGTCCGCATCGAGACTTCTCCCGAAGACCTCCGCGGCATGGCAGTGGCCCAGGGTATCCTCACGATGCGCGGCGGTATGACATCCCACGCTGCCGTTGTGGCTCGAGGCATGGGCAAATGCTGCGTTTCCGGCGCAGGCGACATTCAGGTGGACTATGTTGAGAAAACCGTGAAGATGGGCGGGAAAGTCTTCAAAGAAGGCGACTGGATCTCCCTCAACGGTTCGACGGGCGACGTTTACGAAGGTCAGGTCCAGACCACAGAGCCCGAGCTCGACGGCGACTTCGGCGCTATCATGGACCTCGCAGCCAAATACACCAAGACTCTCGTTCGCACCAACGCCGACTCTCCGCGCGACGCCAAGCAGGCCCGCAGCTTCGGCGCCCAGGGTATCGGCCTCTGCCGCACTGAGCACATGTTCTTCGAAGGCGACCGCATCAAGTCGGTTCGCGAGATGATTCTCGCAAGCGACGAGGAAGGACGCCGCGAGGCTCTCGCCAAGCTCCTCCCGATGCAGCGCAGCGACTTCGAGGGTATTTTCGAAGCTATGGACGGCTTCGGAGTTACGGTTCGTCTTCTCGATCCGCCGCTCCATGAGTTCGTGCCTCATCAGACGGCCACTCAGAAGGAGCTCGCCGACGAGATGGGTCTCACACTCGCCCAGGTAAAGGCCAAGGTCGACGAACTCGCCGAGTTCAACCCGATGCTCGGTCACCGCGGCTGTCGTCTCGGCATCACATATCCCGAGATCACGGAAATGCAAACGCGCGCCATCATCGAGGCCGCCCTCAACTGCAAGGCAAAAGGCATCGACGTTCATCCCGAGATCATGGTGCCCCTCGTCGGTTCGCTCAAGGAGCTCCAGAACCAGGCCGAGGTGATCAATGTCACCGCCAACAAGGTCTTCGCAGAGCGCAACGACATGATCGGTTATAAGATCGGTACGATGATCGAGGTGCCCCGCGCAGCTCTCACAGCTAATCAGATCGCCGAGGTTGCAGACTTCTTCTCGTTCGGCACAAACGACCTCACCCAGATGACATTCGGATTCAGCCGCGACGACGCGCCCAAGTTCCTCAAATTCTACAAGGAACACGGAGTGATCAAGGTAGATCCGTTTGAGGTTCTCGACCAGGAAGGCGTTGGCCAGCTCGTTGAGATGGGCGTCAAGAAAGGACGTTCCACCAAACCCGAGCTCAAGGTCGGCATCTGCGGCGAACACGGAGGCGAACCCAGCAGCGTGAAATTCTGCGCCAAACTCGGCATGAACTATGTCAGCTGCTCACCCTTCCGCGTGCCCATCGCCCGCGTAGCAGCTGCCCAGGCAGCCGTAGAATAAAAGAGGCTACTCTAACATAATCCGACAATTAGGCTGTAACGCTTTGAGAAATCAGGCGTTACAGCCTAAGTCGTTCTTAGGGGGTTCGTTCATTTGGCATCACTTTGTGTGTACAAATGCGCGGAAAAGTGTACAAAAGTGTACACACTTTTTGAGGGGCGGTGTACATGGGTGTACAACCTCGGTGTACAACTGCAATTGCCAGTGACGGCGCGAGATACAAAAGCAATGGAAAATTTATCAACCAAAAAATAGGAACACGGAAGAAATGGCAACATTCAAACCAACAGTGCGCGGAGAGCGCAAGGACGGCTTCATGCAGGTGTATATCCGGGTCACGCACCGCAAGAGGCACGGCTACATCAAGACCGACAAGATGATTACCCGAAAGGAACTGACCAAGAGCAAAGAAATCAAAGACCCCTTTGTGATGAACTACTGCACCGAGCGGATTATGGAGTTCAACGAACGATTGAACAGAAAAGACATCAGCCAGTGGACCGTTGCGGAGGTGGTGGATTATCTGCTGAGAGGGAACGAGGACATCTGCTTCAGCGATTACGCACGCCAGCACATTGACCGCATGATTGACCGAGGGCAGGAGCGGAATGCCAAGAACTACAAACTTGCCTTGCAACACATGGAGCGGTTTTTCGGGACGAACAAAATCATGTTCGGGCAGCTGACCTCTACGCAGGTCAACCGATGGATTGCGTCATTGGAGCAGACGCACAGGGCAAAGGAGATGTATCCAGTATGCATGAGGCAGGTGTTTCGGGCGGCGGTCAGTGAGTTCAACGACTACGACAACGGCATTATCCGAATCAAGACCATGCCGTGGGGCAAGGTTAAGATACCGCAGGCAGACCGCACGGAGAAGATTGCCATCAGCCCGGAGGAGTGCAGGCTGTTTTTCGCGGCTCCCCTGCCTGCCACGCGCATGGTCGATCCACTTCCAGAACTGGGGCGCGATGTGGCGAAGATGGTGTTGTGCCTCGCAGGGATGAACACGGTGGACATCTACGAGCTGCGCAAGGAGAACTATCGGAACGGCTGTATCTGCTACAAGCGTGCCAAGACGCGCAAGGTGCGCACCGATGACGCTTACATCGAGATGAGGGTCGAGCCGATAATACAGCCGTTAGTTGAGAAATATCTTGCCGAGGCTGACGACCCCTACCTGTTCAATTTCCACAATCGGTTCTCGTCCTCGGATTCTTTCTGTGCGAACGTGAACACTGGCATAAAGCAGCTCTGCAAAAGCATGGGGATGGCGCAAAAGGACTGGTACTGCGTATATACGTTCCGTCACACATGGGGAACTGTCGCGCAGAACGACTGCGGGGCGAGTGTCTCGGAGGTGGCGTTTGGCATGAACCACTCGCACGGACATACGGTGACGCGAGGATACATCAAGATTGATTTCACCCCGGCTTGGGAACTGAACGCCAAAGTGATTGACTTTATATTTTTCTCCACGGCGAAGAGCAAGCAGGGACTGGCGCGAGGTGTCGAAGAGTCTGCCGACAAGTTGTTCAGACTCTCGCCCAAGGCTATGGTCTATGCGAGAGCCTATTTTCGCGGAGAGGTTCTTGCAGAGGTCAGCGACATCGGTTTCGGCAATGTGGAGGCGGTCATCACCAAACTTGCCATGATGTTGCCCGACACAATCCCGACTGGGTGTGCCGTGCAGTTTCGCATAAAGAACGTGGACGCTGACCGCGAGGCGGTCTATGAGCGCACGAAAGGGAAAGGGTTTTGACATGGCGCAAAGATAGCACGCGGCCCGGCCCCCTCGTTTTTAAGTTTTGCTTCACGCCCGACTTTGTTCACAGCAGAGCCGGGCTTTCTCTTTTTCTTTTTGCGCGGAACTTTTTTCTTTTTCTCTTCCTGCGGAGCAGGTTACGGCGCGTCAGCCAAAAGAAAAAAATCTTCTCAAAAAAAATTTTTTAATGTCGGCGTCGTTGGAGCGAAGCGAACTATATTCCGACTCCTACTCCATAGAAAAACTTTGATTTAAGTTTTTCTTCCTTATCCTATATCCGTAGTATTATATTCGACTTAATATAATACGTCCATATTCCATAGAGGAATTCCATAAAGGATATTCCCACGCGCGCGCGTGAAGGTTTACGTTTGGTTCTATCTCGGTTATTGAAAAGGCGGTGTCAGTGGAAACCATAGGTTATATTTTGGTTAGGTTTTGGTTTGTGTTTGGTTACACTTTGGTTTACGTTTGGTTCTATCTCGTTTATTGAAAAGGCGGCGTCAGTCAGCCAAGAGCGTTATTTTGACACCGAGCGCATCCCCGAGAATCGCCAAAGTATCGACTGTGACATTATACCGACCCTTCTCTATGCGGGCTATGTGGTTATAGGCAATGCCGGTCATCTCTCCAAGCTGACGCAACGTAAGACCAGCCGCCTGACGGTAGGCTCGGAGCAAGGTCCCGATATTCTCACGGGCAGCCTGTTTGACAAGCTGCCCGTTATATGTGGTGATTTCAGTCCTCATATCCTCAAAAATCGCAGACCTCACCATCCGATGTGACAATCTTCACTTCCGAGGGAGTTCCTTCCTCATACTTTATCATGTCGGCGGCTTTCTCGGCTTCCTTCTTCGCTGCTTCTTGCGCTGCGATCATGCAGTCGAAGTGCGAAGTGCTGCCGTCTGCGCGATAAAGCGTGTAGTCCTCTGTGCCATCCTCCCACCAGCCTATTACCGCGATAACATTGCAGGCGTTGTCAAGCACCTCGAAAGCGGCGGTCTCGCCGGAATAAGTGAAGTTGGGATAGTCCTCCATATTCGGACAGTCCTCGTCGGTAATCGTCGTGCTCTTTATAGTCGCCTCGGGATATTCCTCTTTGATGTAAGCCTCAGCCTTCTTGCGTGTCGAAAATAGTTTGTATTCTTCCATATCTTTATTGGCCGACTTTATCCTCCTGCCTCGGGAGCTTTGTTGTATTATCGGATTACCTGAAATTCTACGTTTGACTCCCAGTCGAAAAAGTCCATGTCGTTTTCATCCTCTTCCGTCAGATACCAGTATGCTCTAACAGAACCGCCATCTTCGACATCGACGGGGGTTCCGGCATACTCGTGCTTGTCCTCATGAGCTGCGGGTTCGTTTGCGCTGTCTATAACGCGGTTTGTGGGCATCGCATCCGATGCAAGTGCTGCGCTGACCACCTCTTCGCCATACATCTTGGCGATTTCTTCTTTCGTGTAGGTTTTCATATCTTTTGTTGGCCGACTTTATCCTCCTGCCTCGGGAGGTCTATTTGTTATTTTGATGCTGCAAAGTTACGACATTGTTTTTATTTGTGCAAATATATTTGAACAAAAATTTCATGTTTTACAACATAATTTTTTTAGGTCTAAGGATTTTTTCCGTCTTTTATCCCCTACCTATGGTTGTGTCTAAAAGTAGATTGGATAGACGGCCGGGAGTGTCAGTCCTCGTCCTCGTCAGTTTCTCCGCAGAGTTCGCGCAGTCTGTCCTCAATCGTAATGGATGAATGAACGTCCATATCGACCTCAACGGCTTTCATCTTCGGCGTATGGAACTCAAGCAGGCGCAGTTCCGCGCTGACACGCTCGTTAGCGTCCAGTACCATCATATCCACATCGAAGTCCGACATCTGCAGCGGGTTGCCGTCAGCGTCAGCCAGTATTCTTGAACTGAGAATAACGCCGTCCTTGTCGGTAAAGTCAATCTTCCGGGGCGTGCCGTCTGCCTCGGTCTGTGGCTTCGGCTCAAAGTATGCGAGGCTATGAGCGCGAAGATACCCTTTGAGCGGGTTTTCCTTGTTGGGCGTACCTTTCTGCCTCCCTCCTGTTTTCTTACCTTTTGCCATGATACAAAACTTAAAAGTGCGGTACAAAGATATCCGCCTAAATTCGTGCGTGAATTTTAACTTTTGAAACTCCACCATCATGATAGGAAGTTTAGTAGGCGCAGGCCTTTCGGCTGTCGGAAGCATTTTCGGCGGTATCTCGGCGAGTAAAGCCATGAAAAAAGTCAAAAATAATTTGCAGGCTCAGAAGCAGGCAAATCAAAACTGGTATGACCGCCGATACAATGAGGACGCTACACAGCGTGCGGACGCTCAACGCATACTGGCTAAGACGGAGGAAGCCATCCGCAACCGCAATCGGCAGGCAGCAGGAGCACAGGCTGTCATGGGCGGTACGGAAGAGAGCGTGGCAGCCGCCAAAGCCGCCAACAATCAGGCTCTCGCCGATGCCACATCGCAGATTGCCGTCAATGCAGAGGCACGCAAAGACCAGATCGAGCAGACCTATCAGCAACGTGACGCGCAGATAAATGATGCGCTGAACAATCTTGAAATCAACAAGGCGCAGGCTATCTCCTCCGCTGTGCAGGGCATGGGACAGGCAGCCGGAGGCATGGCGGGTGCCTTCTAAAAAACATTGACACATGGCAGAAGAAGATAAAAATCCAGTATGGCCACAGCCGTATGACTTCGGTCAGGGTCAGCCGTCAGAGACTGAACCGCCTGCTGCGCCCCCGGCTCCTGCCCTCGAAGATGAGTCTACCGGATTGGAGAACGTGCTGTATGACAAAGTGACCAACCAAGGCGCGCCCGACAACCCCAAGAACGCAGTTGTAGAGCGCGGTGTTGTCAATGTGGCTAACCCTCGATCACCATCGGCTTCGACAGACACAGAGCATGAGACCCCTGCACTCTCGCCCGAACAGCAACAGCGCGTTGCTACCGCCGGGATTGACAGCCAAATCAAGACCATTCAAGACTGGATGGACTCGCAAGAGAACCGACCAGAAACGCCCGAACAGCGCAAGAAGCGTGAGCGCAGGGAGAAGTCGAAGCGCATCATCGCCGCCGTCAGTGACGGCATTTCGGCGTTGAGCAACCTTTTCTTTACTGCCCAGTATGCCCCCAATATGTACAACCATGAGAAAGGGAGCATGACAACCGCCTTGAATAAACGGCTCGATCAACTCAAAGCCGAGCGCGAAAATAAGCGTGACCAGTATCTGAAATTCTCCCTCAAACTCGGCGACCTTGAGACTCAGCGTGCCGCTACCCTGCGTGAACTGGAAGCACAGCAGGAACGGCAGAAACTCGCACGCGAAAAGGCTCAACGAGAGGCAGAGAAACACGGATGGCTTGCAGCTCTGCAACCCGACAAACTGCGTGAGCAGAAAGGAAAGGCCGACAGAGCCGAGCAGGAAGCAATCACAGCGCAGGCAAAAGCCGAGGCAGCCCCCGAACTTCAGCAGGCTAAACTCGCAACGGAGAGGGCGCGTAAAGGCAGTTTGGACGCATCAGCCGCCAACTCTCGTGCATCTGCGGCCGCTCATAACCGCTCCAACTTGTTGGAGTTCACTGCATGGGACGAGCATGGCAATCCTCACCCATTCCGCACCAAAGCAGCCGCCGATGCCTATGCCAAACAGCACGGCACATGGCAGGAAGAGGATGTATCGGAAACCACTAACACCGAAACACGGCGCACACCCGGATCCAAGCCACAACAGCGGACATCGACCAAGACCAAGAAGAGCGGTCATCCCGCACGGCCCGCGCCCGAAGATAACACTCCACCGAGCCGTAGAACTAACAAAGACAACACCCCACCAAGCAGAAGATAATTCGATATGGCAACAAACAACGATGATATTAAGTGGCTGTATGGCAAATTCAAAGCCAAAGGCTACAATGTTGGCACGGAGCAGGAGTTCAGATCCTCTCTTGCAAACGAAGCAGACCGCAAGTGGTACTATGAGAAAGCCAATGGCATGGGTCTGAACATGGGGAGCATGGCAGATTTCAACAGTATGTATGCTCCTCAGACGGCAACTCAGCCGACTCCACAGACAGCGACACAGCCGCCGGCAACTCAGCCGACGAAGACACAGCCGACGGCACAGTCCGGACAGTCTGTAATAACGGCAGAAGCGGCAGAAGCGGCGGAAACGGCACGGGCGGCGCAGGAAGCTGTGGAGAAGGCGCGTCGGACGGCATTGCAGGCAGCACGTCTTGAGGAGCCTCCGAAACCGACGGCTCCACAGCCGGAGCGGCCGAAAACGCGCATATCGCTGAAGGACTGGGACACGGAGAATCTTTATGTGAAGATAGGGGTCGATGATAAGGAATATCACGTTACGACAAAGGAAATTTCTGATGCCGGAGGATGGGACGCGTGGGCGAGCCAGTTTGAGGGGGTACCGATGCAGGTGCTTATGAGTTCGCCGTACAACAGGGGTGAAGAATATGTGGATCTCGACAAGGTATCGGAGCGAATGCAGAAGGGTTGGCGCAAGAGCGGCGGCATCCTGACTGAAGATGAGCTTGCGCAGATCAAGGCGCGGGAAAGCGCCGACAATCAGCGCAGGGAGCTTGAGGATCGTCTTAACAAGGCTCAGAATGAGCTGAAAGCGCTCATGGGAGAGCGAGAGCGCTACTATGGAGAAAAGGAGCGGAGGATCGCGAATGCCAAGAAGAGCGGGAATGCGTGGGGGGCTTTCTTGGAGACGATGGGCGGGAATCGTCCGGGGATAGCCGGATCGGCGACACGTGTCCATCCGTCGGTATCGGGAAGTTCCGCTTATGCACAGCTTGATAAGGATATAACGGCCAAGACCGCGGAAGTGGCGGCGCTGAAAGAGGCGCTTGAGGATTATGACGACCGAATTGAGGCGGAGCGGCTCAACAAGAGCGGAGCGGGATGGGTCGAGCGTCTCGGGCATGCCGTGAAGGCAGGTATGAAACGGCCTTCGACATGGACGATGGGCGTATATGACGCGTCGGTGAACAAGGCCGCAAGGGATGCTGACACAGGGGCACAGAGTGGCAGAGATCTTTTGACTTCGCGGATGTGGTCTCAGGAATTGCTTCAGAAAGCACCGATGCCGGGGATATTGTATGAGGTCGGACACTTCGGAGGAGAGGTGATCGGCGACCCGTCGACCGTGCTGACATTCGGGGCCGGAGGTGTGGCGGAGACGGTTGCCAAGCGGGGAGTGACGCGGGCCGTTACGAAAGCCACGATGAAGGGCGTTAAGAAAGAGGCAGCGGAGCGTCTTGCCAACACATGGGGCAAGCGTTTTCTCGTTGAGACGATGGGAAAGAGCGCCAACTTCGCGGTGTTCGAGGGCGTGATGAACGCCCGGCAGCAGGCGATCGACGGAGGATGGTATGATTCGGACGGGGAATTCCACGAGGGATTCTCATGGACGCAGGTTGCGAAAGCGGGCGGCCGCGGCGCCGTGATGGGTGCCGCGATGGGTGTATTCGGCGAGGGCGTAGGCCAGCTGACGGACCTTGCCGTAAAAGACACCGGCAAAGCAGTGGCGGCAACCACGGGCAAGAGGGTGAATGCCGCAAGCGCGGGCGGCTATGTCAAGGCCGGGACACGGGCGTTGGGCTATGGAGTAGGGAAGATAGGCGAAGGCACTATCTTTGCGGCTGATGAGATCTATGAATTCCAGACGATGCCGGATGATGAATTTGACAAGAGATATGCCGATGCCTACGGCTATGCGGCAGTGAGCGATCCGCAGAAACGCGCGGAGGCTCGCGAGAAGGCAAGGAACTCGTTGTCGTGGGACGCGTGGGGCAAGTCGCAGCTGACGATAGCATTCCTTAACGTTTACGGGGCGGCCAAGCATCCGAAGGCTATGATCAGGACGGCGTATGACAGACTGAGCGAACTCGCGGGTCGCGACAAGCGCGAGCACCGCACGTTCGGGGAGCGTCTGTCGATGATGGCCGATCGATCGCCGCGTAATATCCGAGTCACCAAAGAGGAGCGCGAGGAGCTTGAGGCGAAGGGATACGGCGGTCTGAAGGATCTCTTTGTCAAGGATGAAGTGAAAGAGAAACGGGAGAAGCCTGTTAAGCCCGAGGATGCGGAGAATCCCGATAATTCAGAGGAGAACTGGAATGAGGAGATGTTGCCGGCGGAATATGCGGAGCGTGCCGAGCCGGAGGAATTGGGGAAGAAGAGGCCCGAACTTGACGGATATTCGGAGATGCGGCGTCTGATGGAAGACCGCAATGTGAGCGAGGCAACGAGGGCAAAGCTCTACTTTATGCTTACCGGGAAGACACTGCCGATGTCGACCGTGATGGGGTACAGGACGGTGGATAACGAAGACGGAACGCAGACAGTGGAATCGCTGAATGCCGAGGGTGGAGTGGTGACGAGCAGGAAGTTCGCCGGATCTTCGCTTGGTTTGATGGAACGCAGGCATTACAAGAGAATGCTCGACAGGCAGATCGAACTTAATACGATCGATGTCGGGGAGCGCTACGCGGACAAGGCCGTCAGGCTTGTAGTGATGGATGAAGTGAAGGATGCCGTAGCCGGGAAGCACCGTCTTCCGGCGCAGGCCGTGGAGAACATTTACATGAAACATTTCCGCGGACAGAAGCTTTCTGATGCCGAGATGGAGATTGTGAAAGACGTCGAGGAGATGGGGAAAGGGATTGAGGAGAAATACGGCTCTCTCACGTCGGAGGCAATGCGCGCGGAAGTCAATGGGAAATATGGTGTGGATATAGACAAGGCGCTCAGGAAGAACGTCTTTGAGAGATCTTCGGCTGAGAACGAAGCGGTTGAGGAATATGGCGAAAAGCTATTGACGAATGCCGAGCGCCAAAGGAAGGCGAACAGGATGTTTGACGAAGAATATGCGTCGATGCGCGAGGAGGCTCGAGAAGAGCGACGGCGGGCATGGCGTATGCAGATGGGAGGGAGACTGATCGGCGTTGATCCCGAAATACAGGCAGAGGCCGACCGTGCGTATGAGGAGAGCCATAAATTATATGACCGATTTGAACAGGGAGACCCTGCTGCGCAGGCCGAGATGGATGCAATCAGACTCCGTATGGAGGAAGCGTATCAGATGTGCGAGGACGCTTTCGGCGCGGAGGCAGTGTATTGGATGTACCACGTTAATGAAAATCCGTGGTCACTCGTCAACGACCCTGCCCTCACCCCCGACCAGCAGGAGGCTGTCCTATACTATATCAACTCCAAGGCCGCTCTTGACGGCGTTATGGACGCTTCCAACGAGGTAGCCGACCGAAAGCGTGCCGAGGTTGAGGAAAGCGTGGCAAAGCGCACCCACAAAACCAACGGCGTGATTATCCCTGCCACTATGAAGGTGGATGACCGACCTGTCTATATTGTCGAGGGTGATGTTGTCATGTTCCCCGATGGCACAGCCGTTGACGTACACAACTCTTCGGAGAGTCTTGTTGTCATGGACGCGCAGACTGGGGAGTATCAGTTCACATCCCCCGACCAAATCTTCAAAGTGTCCGAGGCTGTCAATCCGCAGGACGAACTGGACACCGCTTTGTCGGTGATCGAGCAGGAGCATATGAATATCTTTGGCGACAATGCCGTTGCCCCCGAAGAATCAGCCGATGGCGAAGAGCCACAGCAGGGCGAGATAGCTCCATTCGCCCAGCCTGCCGAAGCGGAAGCACCTGCGACCGCCGACACCGAGGAATACGACCGAGGTTATGAATGCGGACTGAACGATACAAAGAATTTCGATGATGTGAAACTCAACGCCGAGATTGAGAACCTCCGCGCTTATCCCAACGGTCTTACAGACTTCGGACGTGGTCTGCTTGAAGCCTACGAATATGAGCAACAGCGCAGGCAGATGGAGGCGCAGAACGCTCCTGCCTATCTCCGTGAATATACACATTCAAAGACAGGCAAAGCCATAAAGGTAAAAGCCAATGTTGGCGAAGCCGATAAGGACGGCGTTGTCAAGGTCAAGTTCGACGGAGATGTGTTTGATAAGGACGGCAATTTTGTTGAGGAAACGAGCGGTCAGCATATCACAATACCCCGAACTGACATTTACGAGACTGAGGGATTACAAGGTCTTGACATCTATAACGAGGACGGCTCATTCTCGGCAAGTGAATTGCGCATCTCTCCCAACGGAGAGGTTGCAGCTGAAACACGTGACGGAGTGAAAGTGTGGCTCAAACGCAACCCGATAACCGGGGAAGAAGCTAAACTGCCGTCATTCGAGAAAGAAGTGCAGACCGCGCTGTCGCGCATACCTTTAGATAAGGAAACGCAGGAGCCGCGCTTCACAGCCGTTGACCCGGAAACAGCCTGGGATGGACTTGTTGAGGCCATGGAGGGTGAGGCCAACGCCGTGCCTATCGCACAGCAGATGATTGAGGATGCCAACAAGAGATTGGAGGCACTGGGTAAGAAGCCGCCGACACCTGCCAAGCCTAAACTCGCAGGCAAGGCCGGTCCCATGGCCATGCGCGCCGAGCAGAAGCGCGTTGACGAGGCCAATGCAAAAGCACAGGCCGAGTATCAGCAGGCACTCGCGGACGCGCAGGCAGAGGCGCAGGCGTGGAGCAATATACTCCGTGTCTATACCTACCGCAATGCCGAACTGCGCCGTCAGCAGGAGGAGGAACGCCGTCGGCGTGACGCAGAGGCTCATGACGCATCTGTGACACGATTTGAGGAGGAACAGCGCATCAAGGCAGAGAAGCAGGCCGAGCAGGAACGCATCGGCGTTCACGCTGTCAATCCAAAGATACGCGAGCGTTGGGAGGTCGCTCCCAAGGTGGAGGGCAACGAGGACGCACTGACCCTGCCCGATGGCTCAACCATTACAGGCCGATATGTGCTAACCGAGGCAGGAGCCGCCACGCCGAGCCACGACCCCAACAATGCCTACGCTCCCACAGAGGGTTTCCCCATAGACGAGAACGGCCAGAGCGTCAATGACCGCGACTATCAGCGTGACAAAGACGCACAGCGCATTGTGGAGGATATTGCACGTTCATACGACAACCGCGCCCTGCAAGACCCCATCATCGTCAGCAAGGACGGCGTGGTGCTGTCGGGCAACAACCGCACCATGTCGGGTGACCTCGCCGCACGTCAGGGAACTGACAAGGCATACAATGATTACCTCTCGCAGTACGGCTACAAGAAATTCGGCTTTACCCCGGAGCAGGTGCAGAGTATGAAGCACCCTCGTGTTGTCTTTGTGCCGGACGAGCCTCTGCCATACGATGCCGCCACTTTTGCGCGCTTCAATGCAAGGAAAGAAAAAGCGCAGAGCAAACCCGAAGCCGCCGTCAAACTCGGCAAGACGGTTCCCGATGATGTATTCACAAGCATAGCAAATGATATAAGCCGATATGACCGACTCTCGGACTTCTATGCCGATGAGAAAGCCGTGGCGCATGCTTTGGGCGCATTATTGCAGGTAAATGTTATCAACGACAAGGATATGCCCGACCTGCGCACAGGTACGGCCATCTCGGCAGGAGGAAAGGAACTTATTGAGAACACTCTTATTGGCAAGGTATTCCAAGCCTCGCCCGATGCAGTACGTCAGATAATCTCCGTGCCTACCCTGCGTCAGTCAATAGTTATGGGATTGAGCGAGATTGCCAACAACCGCACTCTCGCCCGAAACGGCTATGACATCAGCGATGAACTCTCAAAGGCCGTTGACCTTGTGGCACGCGCCAAGAGCGCTATGCCGGACGTATATACCGATGGAATGCCAGTGTCGCCTTTCGGTCGTATGCAGGGCTTGTTTGATGACGAGTTCGGCGACAGCCGTGTGACTGACGCGACAACACTCCTGCTTGCCGACATACTCAACAGCGGACGTCCGAGCGACCTCCGCAAGATTCTGACCACCTACAACAACGAGGCTTCGCAGGCTTCGGGCGGTCAGATGGATTTGTTCTCCGGCTCGATCCCGACCAAAGAAGAAATACTCACAACCGTAAACGAACATTTCAGAAATGCAACCCCAAAAGAACAGCAAGCACTCGTGGACGCTGCCATTGCGGAGCGCAAGCGCAGAGCCGAAGCAGACGCAGAACAGCGTGAACGAAGCGAGGCAAGTGAACAAACTTCGCATGATGATGAACGCCGTGCAGAGCCTCAACAGCCAGTCGCAGGCGACACCGAGTTAGAGCCACTCGGCAAAGACCGCAATGACTTCTACGAGGACACCCCCGAAGAAGCCGCACTCCGCGCACGAATCAGCGTGGGCGAAGAGTGGGAAGAGGAAGGCCCCGCGCCCGACAAACCCATCTACAAACGTAAACTCTATGTTGACGGCAAGCATGAGGTCATCCAAACGGACGCTCCCGACAAGAACGGCTCATATACCGGCAGTCGGTTGACCTTTGGTGGACGCGACTACGGCGACCTCAAGGAGATTGCCGATTACATTGACGGCAAGACCACCTGCCCTGTATGCGGAAAGAAGCATATCCCCAACTACAAGGAGCAGGACGTTGTCTGCCCTCAGTGCAACAGCGACCTCTCGGTATTTAGGCTGATAGACCGACTTCCCGATGACCAAGCACCCGAAGTATTGGCCAACATAGAGAAGATGGAGCGTGAGATTTTAGGCAAGTCGGACAAACCCGACACAGCCGAAGCCTACACCATCACTCCGACCAAATATGAGGGCAAGCACAAGACAAGCGATGTTTGGCTTGTGAAGTTCAACCGCGAACTGACCGCAGAGGAAAAGGCCGCCTTTGATACCTTTGTGCGTGAGCCTCTCACCGAGGGAAAGAAAACCTCTCGCGGTTGGTATGACCGCAAGCAGGGCGGTTATATGATGAGAAGCGAGGAGGCCGCGCGTCAACTCGGAGAAATGCTTGGCAACGAGGAAGCCGTGGCCGATGCACAGCCGTTGAGCCGTGAGGACATCAAGCAGGCCGCCAAGCCTGCTGAGAAGCCTGCACGCAAGAAGTCTGCGCCCATGCCTGCCAACACCGCCACCATTGATGAAGTTGCACAAGGCGAGCCGACCGAGCAAAAGAAAGTGGATTATAAAGTGGGCGATGTTGTTGAACTGACAACGGGTGACCGCTTTGTAATACGTCATATTCGCCCGGACGGCACGATGCACGGACGCTATGTGCAGTCAAAACTCCATGGCAATGATGTATCTGGGATGCGCCACGAGAAAATCAAGCGTGTATTGGAAACATCCGAAGATAAGCCTACGGATGCACCTGCACCTGCCGAACCCAAGAGCGAGCCTGCGCCCAAAGGTCAGTTCAAGGTGACTGACGAAATGAAAGCGCAGGAGGATGAGCTGCGCAAACTCCTCGGCATTGACGATGACGAGGGAAGCACTGACTCCTATTTCCGTGACCCGGACGAACTCACGCCCGAACAAAAACGCAGGGTATTCTCCCTCGGTGTAGACTATGCTTTCAACTTCCTTGACAACGGCGTGACCACATTCCCCGACTTTGCCAAGGCCATTGTAGGCCGACTCGGCTCAAAGGTCAAGCCATTTATCAAGTCATGGTATGAGGGAGCGAAGCGCGTCCCCGGCTATGGTGGTGAGGGATACACCGACACAGCCGAGGTAGACCGCTTTGACATCGAGAACTTTGACAAGCCATCGCCGGACGCCATCCGCGATGCTGAAATGCGTGTGGCCGAGCGCAAGGCGAAAGAAGCCGCAGAACAGGCCGAAAGAGAACTGATTGCAGAACGTAACGAACAGCGTAAGAAAGATGAACAGCAGACAGCAACAAATACAGCAGCTCTTGCAGAAAAAGCAGAGGCTGTTGCAAGCGAAGCAGAAAAGCATGCAAGCCTTGCAGGCGGTAGAAAACCCGAACGGAAAACCATCCTCCGCGACCTCAAACAAATAGACGATACCCTTGATGAGGTCAACTCGCAGTTGGCACTCCTCGGCTACTATGAGGCCGAAGAGGTTGACAAGGATTTCAACGAGGCATACGGCTATATGCGCAACGCCGAGAAGAAAGCCGTCAAGGATGCAGTTGATCTCGCCAAACAACTTGTAAATGACCTCGGCCTGGGACTTGACAAGGTTACTGGCTCTACAACCGCCAACCGTGGCAAGAGAAAGAACGCCGTTACCGCGAATATCGCGCCCGCAGGTGGTGACATATCCATACGTTTGCCCCTCAACGAGGGCCGCGAGCTCTACATTACTATCGGTCTTGACCCGTCAGTAACGCCGGGCGATGTGACATACAGCGGAGATAACCTGCAAGCCACTCGCATCATGTACCGCGTTGAATGGCCCGATGAGAAAGGTCATGTGTCGTTTGACCGCATGGGGCGTAACTGTTGGGCAGATGCCAACGTGACCTATGCCGACCTGCTCAATGGCATTCAGCGCGAGGCAAAGGAATACCTGCCGTCCTCAACTCCTGCCGAAGAGCCTGCAAAAGCAGAACCGCAGGAAGAAGCCTACCACGGCACCGTCACTTTGAAAGACGGACGCGAGGCTGTTGTCATAGCCGCCAACCATGTGCATAACATCGGTGAAGAACCGAAACTCACAGACTACATCGTAGGCGTGAAAGGCGAGCCGGGCACAATCAAAATTAAGCCGGACGAGATTGCCCATGCAGGCGCACCGACCGATGTAACTTATGCCCGGCTACTTGACACCATCAAGAAGCAGGCACGATGGGGCGCGCCCAAACCAACTGCACCTGCACCCAATGAGGACATCTTTGCCGAAGCACAGCGCAAGGCCGATGAATACAAGCATGAGCGTGAGAAAAAGCAGAAGAATGAAGAACGTCCCCTCGGTGAGGTTATGGATGATTTCTACAGCGACAAACTCATAAACGAGGGCGAGGTTGACAAGATGAGCGCGGAGGACGCGGCCACACTGCACCTTGTTGACGTTCTCAATCCGGGTATGACCGAGCGCAAGCCAATGGAGGCTCGTGTAGATTTAGCCACCTCGCTGACCAAGGTGTCAGATGATTTCCTGCGCGACACTCTCAAAGAGAATGCCGACAACAAGGTTGTGGCCGACATCGTCAAAGCCGAAATGAAACGGCGCGGTATTCCCGAAGCCGCACCTGCGCCCGAAAGCACCGAAGCCGCCACGGCCAAGGCTGTTGAAACATTGCAGAGAGGCAAGAAGCCTGCGAAGAAGAAAGCAATCAAACCCGAACAGCAGGTCGGTGACCTTTTCGGCGGCCTGTTTGACGAACCAATAAGCACTACTACCGATGAAAAGAAAACTGACGTACAACCTCGCCCCGGCTCTGCCGAGCGAGAAAGAGGACACCAACCTCAACCGAATGGAGCGTTGGGAGAGAGCCAACGGAATGAAATTAAAGGAACTGACGGACGAGGAATGGGTGGACGTGATGCAGTCAATCCTCTGCCTGACGGAGAGCGAGGCGCAGGCGTATCTCGAAAGCCTGCGAGCCGAGATCCTTTAGAGCGACTTCCCGAAGCCGAGCGCAAGAACTCCAACAACAATCACGCCGAGCGTGGCACTGACTATGCCCCCAAGGGCGAGGACGCACGCATCAAGGCCAATATTGAGGCTATCCAACTCGCCAAGCAACTCCTTGAGGCAGGCGAGCAGGCAACCCCGGAGCAGATGGCCGTCCTCCGCAGGTTCAGCGGTTGGGGTGGACTCGGCAAGGCGTTCAAGGATGACAGCCCGACAGCACACCAACTTTTGAAACTCCTCGGAGCAGAAGCGTATGAAACAGCCGTGATGAGCCGTAACAGCGCATACTACACTCCTGCGGAGGTCATAGACACTATGTGGGACGTTGTGCGCGCCATGGGGTTCAAGGGAGGCAACGTGCTTGAGGGTTCAGCAGGTATCGGCAATATTCTCGGCCTCATGCCTGCCGATTTCAGCGAGCGCAGTAATATCCATGCCATTGAGATTGACCAACTGACAGGCGGTATCCTATCGTTGCTCTATCCCGATGCAAAGGTAGACATCCAAGGCTTTGAGAAAACGAAGATACGCAACAACAGCGTTGACCTCGCCATTACCAATGTTCCTTTCGTCACCGGCCTCAACGTCATGGACGAGACAGGCGATAAAGACCTCTCCAAGAAGTTCCGCGACATTCACGATTTCTGCATCGCCAAGAATATCCGCAAACTCCGTGAGGGCGGTATCGGCATATTCATCACGTCAAGCGGCACGATGGATAACTCCGCACGCCTGCGTCAGTGGATAACCTCGGACGGCAATGCCGATGTTGTAGGCGCGTTCCGTATGCACAACAAGACATTCGGAGGCACCGGGGCAACCTCGGATATCATCGTTGTGCGCAAGCGCGTCAACGGCAAGCCGAGTCCCAATGCCATCAACATTGCCGATGTGACAGGTCTGCGCACGGCTGACTATGACACGGGCGATACTCGCAAGGTCGCAGGGCAGGAAGTCCCCATCATCAAGAGTATGCCTATGGAGTTCAACAAGTATTTCGTTGAGCATCCCGAAAACATGGCAGGCGAGATGATGTTCAACTTTGAGCGTGGCGAAACATGGCAGCCGACAAGCAAGTCGCTTTTCCCGACCGCAGGCAAAGACCAGTCCGCTATGCTCAAAGAGTGGGCAGGCAAGTTCGCCGACATGAAACCCGAGGACGAGGCCGTGAGTGTTGAGGACGCTATGACGCGCATCAATGAGCGACTCGGAGAGGATGTCAAGGAGGGAAGCATGGTGCTGAACTCAAAAGGTGAACTCTGCGTGGCACGCATGGGTGAGGCAGAGCCTATCAAGGTCAACAAAAACAAGGTCAAGGGTCACACCAAGGCCGAGTGCTTCCAAGCCTACACCGCCATCAAGAAAGCGTTGAAAGACGTGCTTGATTACCAAGCATCGCACGATGACGATGCAGGACTGACTCCCCTGCTGAAAGAGTTGAACCGCGCTTTTGACTCCTTTACTCGCACCTACGGTAACCTTCACAAGAACACGGCCATTTCTTTCCTGCGCAACGATGTTGACTTTTCAAGCATCCTCGCTCTTGAAACCTACTCGGAGAAAGGTGACAAGAAAGGCAACAAGGTTGTCAAGGTCGGAAAGACCGACATCTTCAGCCGCCGTGTGATTGAAAACGAGAAAGAGCCACAGCCGGGCAACATCAAGGACGGCATCCTCGCAAGCCTCTACAAGAGCGGAGGTGTTGACGTGAAATACATCGCCGATGCTCTGGGCAAGACACCCGATGACGTGCGCAAGGAGATTGTGGAAAGTGGCCTCGGCTTTGAGAACCCTGCCACAGGCGCGATGGAGGTTTCCTATCAGTATCTATCGGGCAACGTGCGCGACAAGCTGCACATTGCCGAGGAGAGCAACGAGGACGGACGATATGACGCGAATGTCAAGGCACTGCAACGCGCCCTGCCTATGACAATTCCTGCGCACCTCATAGAGTTCTCGCTTGGCTCGTCATGGATTGACCACCGCCTCTATGAAGCGTTCGTTGAGGAAAAGACCGGTGTCAAGGTCGGACTGACCAACGCAGGCGGTACATGGTTCATGAAACGTCCGTGGTCAACCTTTACCGAGAAGAACCGCGCCATGGGTGTTGTCAGCAAAATGTGTGGCAAAACCATCATGGGCGATGAACTCATTGAGGCCGCCATCACCAACAAGACCATAACCGTCAGTAAGACCGAGCGACACTATGACGGATCTACCGAAACAATCACCGACAGCGAGGCCACAAGGCTCTGCGCTACCAAGGTTGATGAGATACGCGCCGAGTTCAAGGATTGGGCGCGTGCGCGGATGCAGACTGACAGCAACCTCGCTGAAACGATAGAGCGCACCTACAACGAGCAGTTCAACAACTACGTTCCAATGGCTATCCCGGAGGAGTTCGTTCCTACACACTTCGGTGGGCAGGTTAGCGAGCTGCATGGCCGTCCGTTTGCCCTGCGTCCCCACCAATCACGCGCTGTAGTCCGTGCGATAACTCAGCCGGTCCTGCTTGCCCATGAGGTCGGCACGGGTAAGACCTATACCCTCATCACAACCGCGATGGAAATGCGCAGACTCGGCACTGCACGCAAGCCTATGATTGTCGTTCAAAACGCGACAGTCGGTCAGTTTGTGGAGAGTGCAAAGGAGATTTACCCCAACGCCAAAGTGCTGACCATTGAGGAGGCAGACCGCACAGCCGATGGCCGTAGGAATTTCTATGCCAAAATCAAGTACAACGATTGGGACATGATTGTAGTGCCTCAGTCGGTGTTTGAGCGCATCCCCGACAGCGAGGAGCGAGAAATGGCATACGTCAAGAGCATCATCGAGGAAAAGATGAAAGTGCTTGAAGCCATGAAGGAGGCCGACAGCCAAGGCAAGAGCATGATTGTCCGGCAGGCCGAGAAAGACCTTGATGACTCACGCGCGCGACTCTCGGAACTCACCGAGGCATTGCAGACCAAGCGAGCCAAGCGTGACGCGAAGCGCGAGGCCAAGACCAAGCAGAACGCGGAGGTCAAGGCACTTGAAATGCTTGACCGCGAGGTGGACGATGTGGAGAACTTTGACGATATGGGCATTGACGCTATCCTTGTTGACGAGGCGCACGAATACAAGCACCTCGGCTTCGCCACCGCCATGCAACGCGGTGTAAAGGGCGTTGACCCCTCGTCCTCCAAGAAGTCGCAGGGCGTGTATCTGAAAGCGCAAGCCGTCCTTGAACACAACAACGGACGCAATGTGGTATTCGCGACAGGCACGCCTATCTCCAACACAGCCGCCGAGATATGGACGTTCATGCGCTACCTCATGCCTGCTGACACGATGAAAGCCTACGGCATCTACTACTTTGATGATTTCGTCCGCAACTTCGGCAAAATATCGCAGATGGTAGAGTTCACCACAAGCGGAAAGTTCAAGGAGAACAACCGCTTTGCAGGGTATATCAACCTGCCCGAACTCGTGCGCATTTGGAGCAGTGTGGCCGATACGGTCCTCACACGCGAGGCAGGCGGTGTCAGCGACAAGATACCCGACATTGAGGGAGGCAAGCCTACCGACATCTATCTGCCTCAGACCCGCGCCCTGCGCAGTATCATGAAGTATGTTAACGAGCAACTGAAGAAGTATGACAAGATGACGGGCAAGGAGAAGAAAGAGAACAGCCACATTCCTTTGGTGATGTACGGCATTGCCAAGGCCGCGGCCGTTGACGCTCGCCTCGTCCTCGCTGATGCTCCTGACGAGCCGAACAGCAAGACCAATGCGACAGTGCGCGAAACGCTCCGCTCCCTCAAAGACAGCGAGAAGTATAAAGGCACCGTTGCCATCTTCGCCGACAACTATCAGAATAAGCAGAGTGGGTTCAACCTCTATGAGGACATCCGCGCCAAACTGATTGACCAAGGTGTGCCTGCCGAGCAGATAGTCATCATCAAGTCGGGCATGACTGTCAAGAAGAAACTTGACATCTTTGAGAAAGTGAACGCAGGTGAAATCCGCGTGATAATGGGTTCAACCTTTACCCTCGGCACAGGCGTGAACATTCAAGAGCGACTGCACACCCTCATCCATGTGGACGCACCTAACCGCCCGATGGACTATACACAGCGCAACGGACGTGGAGCGCGACAGGGCAACCTACACAAGGATATGGGCATACCTATCCGCATCATCCGCTTCGGCGTTGAGGACTCCCTTGACGTGACGGCCTATCAGCGTCTGAAAACCAAGGGCGCGATTGCCGACTCAATCATGAACGGCTCAAAGATGATGAAGAACTCTATGGAGAACCGCGTGCTTGAGGAGGAGGAAGATGTATTCGGCGATATGACGGCGCAGTTGTCGGGTAGCGAGTATGCTATACTGAAGAACCAAGCCGAGCGCGAGGTGCGCAGTCTTACAGCCAAGCAGAAACAGCATGAGGTAGACCAAATCTACATCCACAACAAACTCCCGGAGGTTGAAGGCTTCATCGCAGGCGCACAACGGCGCATAGAGATAGAAACCGCCAACCTTGAAACCATAGGCAAACATTGGCCGGACGGCAAGATAAAGAAGATAACCATCGGCAAAAAGACCTTTGGCTCGCTCGCCGAGATGGAGGACTTCTTCAAGGAGCAGAACGCCAAACTCGCCAAGGCGGCCGAGGAGATGAAGCAGGGAGGCGATAACTACACAAGTACCCTGCCCATCAACATTGACGGCATGGAGTTCGTTGTCACCTCATCCGTCAAGCCAAAGGTCACGGGCGCAGGTCAGTTATCGTTAGACCTTGAACGCACGGTGTCCTACTCCTGCGATGCTCTTGGTATCAAAGACTTCTCGCCGAGCGGTCAGCGACTCAAAGCCGTTATGCAGGACATTGAGCAATACATCGTGACAGGTGAGCGTAGCAAGGGACTATTGAGCCGAGGCGAGAGCCAACTTGCCAAGTACACCGAGGAGCGAACTCAACTTGAAGCGCGTAAGGGCAACGAGTTCCCATTCTCCAAAGAACTTGCCGAGGCAAAGTCACGCCTTGCCGAGTATGAGGAGGCCATGAAGAAAGAGATGGCAGAGAAAGAGGCCAAGTATGCCGAACTTGACAAGTCGGTTGAGGCGGCCTCCGACCTTTCTCTTTCCGAGGAGGACAGCGAGGAAAGCGACAAAGCCATGCTTCGTCCTATGGAGGAGGGAGAGCCGGACACCGAGATGCTTGAGAGCCTCAGCGATGATGAACTTGTGCCTGTGTTCCGCAACGTGCAGGTGCTTCCGGGTATGACCGACCTCGCCTCTCCGATGGCGGCCAAGGATTTGGCAACAGGTGGATACCGCACGATAGCACCGCGCCAATGGAACGGCTCATACTCCAATGTTGAACTGACCGAGGAACAGCAGAGGATGTATGACGAACTCGCCGAGAAAGGCTATGTGATGATAGACGGCAAGAAGCGCACTCGTTTTGACATTTCGCCCGAACGCTACTTTGAGGCACGCGCCACCAAAGAGCCTGCGTTGATGTTCAAACTTGACAAGGGCGTGGACGGCATTGTGCCTGCATCCGAAAACCCCTATGACCACGGCAAGTTCAACACCCTCAACCTGCAATTCTCAACCGGCTACAAGCGTCCCAACCTTGTGATGGTGCAGAGCGTCATGCCCAAGAGCGAGCTGCGCAAGATGATGGCCAATGACGAGGTAGCCGAGGGTATGTACCACGCACCCTTTGCCAAGAACTCAACAGGCATAGTGTCATGGACGAACGGCGATAAACTTGCCCTCTCACGTTGGAGCAAGATTATCCGTATCCTCACCAACCAAGAGGTTGCTGAACGCATCAACTCTTATTGGCAGAAGAACCCTGCCAAGAGTCCTGCCGAGAGCGCGGACGCACGCGACCCATTCAACTACACTCCGCAGGTGCTTGAACGCCTGCAAGAGATGGGATGGAAGTTTGACGAGGATAAATTGGCAAGACTCGCATCGCGCACCCCGGAGGAGATAGAGGCTTCCTACCAAGGTATGCCATACGTCACCGATGAGGACATTGCACGCCTCAACGCCAAGTATGCCGATGAACGCCACTCATCGCTGTGGGATAAAGAACCCGATGAATTCCTGCGCGAGGCCGAGGAGAACACCATGGCCGACAAGGTTCAGCAGATGTCGGAGCGGATGAACACGCCGGTCCGCATCCTGCGTACCCCGGAGGAAATCCAAGCCTATGCCCGAAATCCACGCGAGGCCAAGGCCAAGGGTATCTCACGCATTGAGCGCGGAGGTAGCCGTGTTGCCGAGATTGCCATCCTGCTTCCCAACAACACCGACCTCGCCGATGTAGAGAACACGTTCCTGCATGAGGGCATGGGTCACGATGGCCTGCGCCTGCTGTTCCCCACCGAGAAGTTGCTGAACAATGCGCTTGACGAACTCTACAACGCCTCCACCGATGCAATCAAGGCCGACATTGACGCACGCGCCAATCGTATGTACGATTCCGAGGTTGACCGCATCTTCCGCGAGAAGCAGGCGGCCCACGAAAGCGTGGCCGATGCCAACGCCAACTATTATACCGACATGGCCGAGGCACACGCGGAGGCCAACGCCAAGCGCGAGCAGATGAAGCGCGATGCCACCGAGGAGTACGGTGCCAACGTGGCAGGCAAGGTCGGCGAGAAAGGCTTTGAGAAGATGACTGCCGAGGAGCAGACATTTTGGGGCAAGATGAAAGCCATGCTCCAAAAGGCGTTTGAGGCACTCCTGCGCGGTCTGAAAATCCCGAAGATGCGCAAGTGGACTGACAAGCAATGGGCATACATCTACCACAAGGCATACAAGATGAAGAAAGCCAATGGCAGGATGAGCGTCATTGAGGAGGCCGAGGACATAACCATGCGCCGTAAGACAGGCTATGATGCAGACGAGAGGACGATGTTCCGTGACCCGGACATGAGCCTTGAGGAAACCATTACCAAGATGAAAGCCGAGGCGATGCAGGCTAATGCAGGCAACTTGCAGGCGAAGCGCGATGCCATGCGAGCAATCGGGGGCAACCTCAACCACCTGCGTCAGGCTATGGCACGTCAGCGCGAATATGACATCACCACTGTCAAGAGCGTGACCGACCTTGCGAAGATACTCATGGACGCAGGCCTGCTTGATGACATGAGCAAGTTAGAAACCAAGCGCATCCTCGGTGCTGTCAACAATGTTGTCGGCAAGCAGGACGTGAGTCAGTATGTGCAGAAGGTGATGGACATAATGGTCGACAACCAACTGCGCAACGGAGCAGGAGCGTTCGGCAAACTCCTCGCCATCCGAGGGAGCCGCGTAGACGCTCGCGGAATTGAGGTGCAGGGCGAACTTGACCCGGACGGACAGCGCATAGCGCAGGTGGTAAGGAAGTCAACTTCCTTACCAAAAGATGACATCGACAACCGCATTGCCGAAGCCATCAACCGAATGAGCAGCACAGACCAAGCAATCGCGGACGAGGCCACCCTTGAATACGCAGGCCTGCAAATCGCCCGACAGTATGTTGAGGACATCACCGAGAGCAAGGCCGAGGAGAAAGCACTGCGCGACAGCATCAAGCAGGCAAAGGAGGATAAGGACGCCGGGCAGATGACGGATGACGCATACAAGCAATATGTGGAGTCCACCAACGATGCCATACGTCAGAATAAGATTGAGCGTGCCGAGGCATATCAATCCCTCATTGAGCAGATGGGTGACGCACTGAGCGCAAGCGTTGAGCGAGCCAAGGCGTGGCGCGAGGCCGAGAAACAGCGCGTTGAGGAAATCCACCACAACGCCAACTCCGACATGGAGGGCAGGCCGACCGATGAACACCACAAGGATGACCGCGTGCAGAAACTCTCCAACAATAGTTTCGTCCGCTTCATGCTTGCGCCTCTCGGCACGTTTGACCAGATGTTGCGTATGTTCGGCAAAAAGAACGTGCGAGGCGAGGGTTATCTTTGGAACCGCTTTATGCGCGGTTGGGTGACAGCTACCGAGAAAGAGTATACAGGCTATCGTGACGCGCTGAAAGTGCTTGACGCAAAGGTCAGCGAGATATACGGCAAGAAGATGACGTGGGGTGACCTCTTTGCCATTGACCGAAAACTCCCGAAAGCCTCCGTAAGATTTTGGGACGGCGGTGAGATGAAAGACCATGAACTGACGCAGGGCAACCTGCTCTACATCTACATGGCCGACAAGATGAGTGACGGACGTATGAAGCTGCGCCGTATGGGTATTACCGAGGATGACATTGAAAACATCAAGAATTCCCTTGATCCGAAATTCATGCAGCTTGCAGACTGGATGCAGGAAGAGTTCCTTGTTGACAAGCGCAACGAGTATAACGAGGTACACAAGCGTATGTTCGGCGCGTCCATGGCCGCCATTGAGAACTACTTCCCCTTGAAGATACTCGCCAACGCGAGATTGGAGAATGTGGACGTAGCCGATGACACCACGGACACCGCCTTGCCTGCAACCTCTACTGGCAGTATCATCAAGCGCAGGCGCAACAATCTCGCCCTTGACGTGACAGGTGCAAATGCGTTCTCGGTAATTCTCGATCATCTTCAGCAGATGGAGCGGTGGGCCGCGTTCGCAGAGTTCAACCGCGACCTCAACACCCTGCTTTCATACAAGCGTTTCCGCAACCAAGTGATGAACATGAGCAGTGTGTATGGCGCAGGCAAGACGCTGTGGAATAATTTCCGCAATGTGTGCAGTATGGCCGCAGGCGCATACAGACCGCCGATTGCAGCTCTTGACAAATCGGCAGTCAACATCGCCAAAGGTGTTACAGCCGCCAAGGTAAGTTTCCGAGTGTTCACGGCATTAAAGCAGTTCCTTTCGATGCCTGCCTATGCTTCGGACAGCAACCCCTTATACCTTGCCGCCAATATCGCCAACCCGATAAGTGCATGGCGTTGGTCTATGGAGAATCTGCCGTTGTTTGAAAAGCGTTGGAGAAGCCGTATGGCAGGCGACCCGCGTCTGCTAAAATCCGATATGGACTGGAAGATGTGGCGTAGCCGTGTCGTTGAACTCGCATCGCGCGTGGGCATGGCCCCCAATGCCTTTGTGGACGCGCTGACAGTCGCAATCGGCGCACACGCAATGTATCAGACCAAACTCGCCAAGTACAAGCGTCAGGGTTACGACCCGGATGTTGCCGAGGAAAGAGCGAAGCAGGATGCAACAATCCTCTTCAATCAGACCCAGCAGTCGAGCGAGGGCGCGTTCCTATCCACCATGCAGGTTGACCGTTCATGGTTGAGCGTGCTGTTCACCGTGTTCCGCAACTCGTCAATGTCGTACACCCGACAACTCTATGATTCAATCCGTAACATCGGCCGCCGACTGACACCCGGCTATAAGGCGTTGTCGGAAGAGTTCATGGCGAAGCAGATGAGGCGTGACGGCATAGACCCCGACAAGGCAGACCGCAACGCAAAGCAGGAATACCGCCGTGGAATAATCCGCGACCTTGTGCGTGTCGGAATCTTCGGCTACGTCCTGCAGCTCGCATGGAACATGGGCGCATATCTGCCTTACCTCTTCTTCGGGGATGACGATGACGAGAAAGACAAGATGTGGGATGACGTATTCACTCACACCATGTTCGGAAGCATCGAGGGTCTTACAGGCGGTGACGTGTACAGCAACACGCTCAACGCATGGGCAAAAGGCGAAAAGATAACTCCGTGGGTTGCATCGAAAGATATGCCGTTGGCAAGCGACTTGGAAAACATCTGGACAAAGTGGAACACAGACGAGGTTTCCGCGATGAACGATGTAATCAACCTGCTTGTGCAGTCGGGTGTCGGTGTCAATCCCCAGTCACTGACTGACGCTGTCGTTGCAGTCATGGATGTATGCGGTGATGATGCACAGACCTCACGCGAGTGCGCCCTGCTCATGGCAAGAGTCATCAACTGTCCGCAGAGCCAACTCGACAAAATCTACTTTGATGAGTTGGGAGCGACTGGCGAAGAGGCAAGCCAAATGACACCTTACGAAATCGCCGAGCGTTATGCCCGATACAAAGTAAGGCGTGGCGCACCTCTGACCGGTTGGGCCTACGGCAACGAACAGCGCGAGAAAATCATGGACAAGTACCGCAAGAAGAGCAACACTCTTGCCAAAGAGAGGCTGACGCGCGAAACCGATACGCAGGAAAGTACAAACATGACCCAGTGGCTTGAAGAGTTTGAGGCGACCAAAGAGCGCGTCAGCGACATCAAGAAAGTCAAGAGCCGTGACGAGGACCGTTACTATGAGCTGCTCGATGAACTGGAAGCCACACCCGAATTCAGCCGTTACGAAATCATCAGAGCATACAAGCATGATGTTGACGAGTTGACGAAAGAGTGGCTCAATGCGAGGACGGCCGCACAGCGCGACTCCTGCTCACAGGCGATACTTACGCTCAAACGCGAAATGGTAAGAGAATTGAGTGACACGCAACAATAGTTAAATGATTGTGGACGATGCGAGATATTACCTTTGCACCGTCCACAACATACCAACCGACAATGGCAAAGAAGAAATTACATAAAGCAAGCCGCGTGATGCCAAAGAATGAAATGGACAGCGTGGCACACAGCAAGGGCATGGGATCTACCCGCGCCCATGAAGTTCTTTGGCAGGCACAGCAGTATTGGCAGGCGATGGAAACATTCCGTCAAGACCGAGAGCGCAATAAGAACTACACCTACGGCAGGCAGTGGGATGACTTGATATGCGTTGACGGCAAGATGATGAGGGAAGAGGATTACATCAAGTCGCAGGGCAATGTCGCACTGAAGAACAACCTTATCCGGCGAATGGTGCAGGCTGTACTGGGCGTGTACCGCAGTCAGGCCAAAGAACCGACCTGCACGGCGCGTGACCGTGACGAGCAGAAATACGGCGAAACTATGTCAACCGTCCTGCAATGCAATATGCAGCTCAACCGCATGACCGAGATTAACGCCCGATGCATGGAAGAGTTCTTAATCTCCGGCTTTGTGGTGCAGCGCAAGTGGTATGGTTGGCGCAATGATAAACTGGATTGTTGGACGGACTATGTTCAGCCTAACAATTTCTTTATAGATAACAATATGCGCGACTTCCGAGGTTGGGACGTGTCCTGCCTTGGTGAGGTGCATGACGTATCGTTTGAAGAATTGTGTGAGCGGTTCGCACATAGTCCGGCAGAATATAAACGGCTTGCCGAGATATACAAAGATGCCCGTGACAAGAACGCATTGGGCGCGGCATTTGAATCGTTCGGTCATCCGTTGCAGGGATACTATGATTTCCTCGTTCCACGCGACATTACCCGATGCCGTGTGATTGAGGTGTGGCGCAAGGAGAGCAAACCTCGCTACCGCTGTCACGATATAAACAACGGCGATGTGTTCAAAATCGAGTTGGAAGATTATGAAGAATTTGTCGGCAGTGTGAACCGAGAGCGAAAGCGCGAGGCGCAGGAACTGGGCATGGACGAGAGTGACGTTCCTCTGATTCAGTGCGAATGGTTCATGGACTCCTACTGGTATTATTACCTGCTCACTCCTTTCGGCGACATACTGGAAGAGGGAGAAACGCCCTACGAACACAAGAGCCACCCATACGTTTTCAAGGCGTATCCGTTCATTGACGGCGAGATTCATTCTTTCGTCAGCAACGTGATCGACCAACAGCGATACACCAACCGCCTCATCACGATGTACGACTGGATTATGCGTGCGAGTGCAAAGGGCGTGCTTCTCTTCCCGGAGGACTGCCTGCCCAACGGAATGACAATAGAAGATATTGCAGACGAGTGGGCGCGGTTCAACGGCGTGATAATGATACGACAGCCAAAGGCAGGAACGGCCCTGCCACAGCAGGTTGCCAACAACTGCACGCAGATAGGCATAACCGAGTTGCTAAATATGCAGCTGAAATTCTTTGAGGACATATCGGGCGTGAACGGCGCATTGCAGGGCAAGCCCGGCTATTCGGGAATGTCGGCAAGCCTCTACAATCAGCAGGCGCAGAACGCAACAACCTCGTTGCTTGACCTGCTCGATACGTTCTCTTCGTTCATCAGAGATGGCGCGACAAAGGATGTCAAGAACATTCAGCAATATTACGAAACTCCGAGAGTGTTCAACATCGCAGGAAAGAACTCGGCTATCGTTGAGTATGACCCACGGAAAATCCGTGACGTTGAGTTTGACCTGTCTATTGTCGAAAGCACGTCAACGCCTGCATACCGCGCAATCGTGAACGATATGCTTATGGAGTTGTGGAAAGCGCAGGCAATCTCCGTAGAGCAGTTGCTTGAACACGGTGACTTCCCATTTGCGGACGGACTGTTGCAGAGCATCAAGAGCCAACGCGAACAACTGGAGCAGGGTCAGATACCCGAAGGTATTTCGCCCGAACTGGCACAGCAGGCACAGCAGGGCGCGAATATGCAAGCCGCACAGCAGGCACAGCGTATGCTTGCGGCATGACGACACCAGTAAACCAATCAGAAAACGGCCTCGGAAACGGGGCCGTTTCTTTTTTTCGCCGATCTCTGATGTTTGGGAATAATCCGAGGCATATCCATTTCATAGAAGCAGATGTGCATACCGATAGCGCGTGTCATGAGCAAGTCATCATGCTTGCCGATGATTGCGCCATACGCGCCGTTCTGCTTACGCTCATAGGTAAGATATTCATCAAGACACCGCTTGTCGCGTTCTGTGTAGAGGTGTTCGCGTATGACCTTGACGAGCGTTGAGATAATCATCGGCTTTGTGGCAATGTTGGTGTGGAAGCCATATTTGCGCGGAACGCCCTGCCTAATCTCGTCCTCGGACTGACGGCGTGCATAGAGGTTGGGATAGATGGTTGAAATCTGATTGAGGATATATTGCGACTGGTCGCCACCCTCAACCTGCCTTTCTCGGTCATGTGTTTCCAGTGTGTTGCTCTCTATGACAAGGAGAGATTTATTGTAGTAAGCCGCCACCTGCGCAGCTTTCCACGCGAGGCGGTCAATATCGCAATGTCCGTACCACTGGGCGACAACGGCCGGGCGACCGCCCTCTATCATGTTCAAGCGGTCGATAACAAGAATCACAGACCAGTCGGCTTTTGCAGAGCGACCGCCCACGTCAACGACAGTAAGGTATCGGTCGGTTATCTCCACCTCGTCATCATCTTCGGGTTTGACCCAAATGCAGAACTGCCCCTGCCTGTCCTCATGGAAGCGCAGGTTCTCAAGAGCCTTTTCGCCCTCGTCACTATCCGCATATACATCACCGATGTAGCGCGGAGGACGGCAGGCGTTTTCAAATTCTTCGACTTGATATTTGTCGAACACCATTGTGCCGGAATGAACGAAAGCCTCAACATCATCCGATGGAAACTCGGAAGCCATGATGCCGTGGTCGTTCTTACCGCTACGCTCTTTGATGTACCAGTTGATTGCTTCCAGTGACGCGCCCTTTTCCCACAGCCACCAAAGATACTTTCCACACTCTTCACGCGATGAAAGCACATTGTCGTTTTCCCGGTTATCATAGAGCCACTTTGCAAATTCGCGCAAATCCTCGCCACTCTCAAACGGCAGAGAATATTGCTCGATCTGAAACCACGCTATAAACAACGCCTCAAACTGGGACGGAGTATTAGGGTCAACGGCCGCAGAATATTCGGTGTGGAAGAAATTGCCAGTGCCGTTTGCTGTTGATTCCATCACAATCATAGTAAGCGGACGCAGGAGGATACCCGAACAGGCAGAACGCACAATGTCTTCGGGAGATTTGCCGTCAGTCTTTTTCCATATCCCGACCTCGGAGAGGTGGACGAGCGAATAAGCACCGCCACGGCATCCGTCAGGACGTTCGGCAGTACCAATCTTGATCTTGCAGTTGCGCTGTAGTACGCGCGATGTTGAGCCGGACTTACCGACACCGACCATCTTAGGGGCATTGCGGTCGTATGACGCGCCCATGTCGTAGAGCAATTCAATCGGGTATTCCTTTATCATCGTGTCGAACATATCCTTGATTTCATCGGATGCCGTGCCTTGATGTGCGATGATAAGGGAGTTCAGTCCGCGCTTGTGGAAGAATTGCAACCAAGCCATATACAACTGGGTCGTTGTGGAGCCGCCCCACTGTCGCGCTTTCAGCAGGATAAGACGGATAGGCAAGCCTGCCTTTCGCTTCTCTTCAAAGCGTGACACCAGTATGCGTTGGGGATAGCGTAGCCGGAACAGCACGTCAGAGCCTGCATCCTTGTTATGAATCCACACAAGGGTTGCAGCCCAAAATGCGAAATCGTGTCGATAGCGCAGGCGTATGAACTTCTCGGAAACCTTGTCATGGTCTATGTCGTTCGGTTCAACGTGCAGGACATCCGAAAGGAATCGGTCAATAGAGCCTGCCTTAATCAGTTTGCTGACAAAAGGAATAGACATCATTTCCGCAGGCAACCACTGGACCGGCATGACGAAGTCGGATATAGACACCTTGACCCTTTCACCAATAGAACCCTCTCCAGTAATCGGGTCGAAAGGCGCATACATCACCTCGTTGCGGCGGTCATTCTCCGTCAATATCTTGTCTATATCGGTCATACTGCTTGCCATACCAACCATTCTTAATGCGGTATATGAATTCACCTACTGTGCGAGGTGTAAGGTAGAATTTCGGTGCAGGCTGATGGACAACCTTAGACACCAGTTCAAAGAGCGATTTGTCGGGGTGCAAATCGCGGAGAGCCAAGTACCTGCGAAATATCTCTTCAAACATCTCGCGTTTGTTCTGACGCATACGCGAAAAAGGCTTTCCAACCAACATACGCGCCACCTCCACGGCGGCCCGCTCTTCGGAAACCCAAAAGCGTCTTGCAGGTGATTCAGCCACCTTCTCAAAAATTTCGGGCATGATAATGTAATTCGCCAAGGCGAGTTGCTTACGATACGCACGCATGAGGTCATCATTGCGCTGGCTTGTGAAACCCATTATAGAGCCGAAATGTTTAGCCATCTATTCCATTGCGATTTTGATTGGTAGTTCCTATGCAAAGTTAACCAATTCACGTCACAAAACTTAAAAGTCGCGCCCGAATTTATAGACTTATTTTTGCGCATAGATAATGACCCAACCATAAGATTTTCAAAATAATGGCTGATACAAACGAAGTTAAGAGCAGGCGCGACCAACACCTTGAACGGCTGCGCAAGAAATACCCCGAAAAGAAATTCGAGGACGATGAGGAAATCTACGGACAGATTTCCGATGATTACGACAATTACGAGGCAGAGTTGGAGGGGTATCGCGCCAGGGATAAATCGCTGTCGGATATGTTCGCGGCCGACCCTCGCAGTGCGCAGTTCCTCACCGATATGCACAACGGCATTGACCCGGTTATCGGTCTTGTGCGCAACTTCGGCGTGGAAATCAAGGACGTGCTTGACGACCCCGAAATGCAGGACAAGATTGCCGAAGCCAACAAGGATTATGTCGAGCGCGTAGCCAAATCCAAGAAACTGGACGAAGAGTATGAGAAGAACATGGGCACCACTCTTGAAACTCTCCGTCAGTTCCAGTCCGAGCGCGGCATGAGCAATGAGCAGATTGACAAACTCTTTGAACTCCTCCTCGGCATAGTCCGTGACGGCGTTATGGGCAAGTTCAGCACCGAAACTCTTGATATGGCCAGCAAGGCTCTCAACTACGATGCCGATGTAGCGACCGCAGGTGAAGAGGGCGAGATAGCAGGACGCAACGCCAAGATTGTGGAGAAACTGCGCAAGAGCAAGAAAGGTGACGGCACAGCCCCAATCGGCGGCAAGAACGGACAGGGTGCAGCTCCGACACGCAAAGAGCAGTCTATGTTTGACCTCGCAAAAGAAGCCATGTAGTCATGGACGGCGTTGTGGTACACTGCCCCGATGAGGGCTATAAGGTAACACCGACAAAAGGTTCGGCAGGAATCCGCAGTCATGTTGCAGGTGCAACCGCTTCCGTCAGTAATCTTGCATCCGCAACCGGTGGAATAGGCAAAGGCAATTTCATTGAAAACGACAATAAATAAATCTTTAATCTCAAAATTTTCCCAACCATGGACGGAGAAACAGTAAATGTTGGTGGTACAAATCCCCCCCCGACCCCCGGCTCGGCCGGAGTCAGTTCGCAGGTAAGCGGAGCAGCCGCTACTGTGAGCAATCTCGCAGGGGCAACTGGCGGCATTGACGGTGGCAACCTCGTGCAGCCCGACCTTGACGAAGAACTCTACAAGTTTAAGGGCGATGACACACCCCTCATGCAAATTGCTCTGAAAGCAAAGCGTGTCAAGGTAACATCGCCCGAAGTTGACCACTACATGATTGACGAGCCTCGCACCTGCGTGACCACAACCGCCGCCGTTACCAAAGGCACAAGCAATCAGTTCGTAGTTTCCCTTGACGGCGACGACCAGCAGATTCCGCGCCCCTACGGCACGTTGCTTGCCGTAGGCGTTGACGGCTATACCGAGGACGGAAGCAAGGCAACGCCCGGCAAAGACCTCATGCTGTTTGTTGTCGGTCACGACCCCACAACAGGCAATCCCATCTGTCGCGCCGTGAACGGTCCCAAGTCAACCACCGATGCCGAGTATTGCACCACGCCTGCGATACCCGCCGGAACGAAACTGATTCTTCTCGGCAACGCGCTCTATGAAACGCAGAAGAAGGTTGACCCCGACCTCTTCGTTCCGCAACCCACTCGCGTGTTCTTGCAGAAGCGTGGCATGAACCGCATCGTATCGGACTACTTCGATGCCGTCAAGAAGCGCATCCCGTTCACCAAGGCAATCATCGCCGAAGCTGCACTCACCAAGTTCAAGTGCGACACCAACCGCTCCCTGCTTGCCGGACGCAAGGGCAAGATTAAGGTGAACACACCCGAAGTCGGCGTGCAGGACATCTACTTCTCCGAGGGCGTGCGCTATCAGGTGAAGAAAGAGATTCAACACATCGGCAAGTGGACTTACGAAGAGTTCATCGCACTTGCCAAGATGTTCTTCACCGGCGAGGACGTTCCGAGCAGTGGCCTGGCCCTCTGCGGCAAGAACTTCCTTGAAAACATCCAGTGCATCGACTTCTCAAAGCACCCGGAGGTCAAGATTGACGTCAAGACCAACAAGTTCGGATGGACCGTTACCGCCATTCACACCGTGTTCGGCGACATCGAGTTCAAGCGTGAGCCGACCTTTGACCGCCTCGGCTGGAGCAATTCGGCGTTCCTGCTTTCGCCCGACCGCCTTGTGCGTTACGTTCTCGCCGCCGAACACTCATCGTCTGACCGCGTGGAGGGCGAAGAGGCAACACGCGAGAGCATTCTCACATGGGATGCAATCGCCCTCAAAGGCTCTTGCCACTTATGGATCAACGGCGAGGACACCACCGCCAACGACAACGTTAACGAGGACGCAGCCCACTATCTGTTCTACGAAGGCTCTACCGCACCCGAATCCCCGGTTGACGGCGGTATCTACTATCTGCTGAGTGACTGCCCCGGTATCGCAACCACCGCTGTCAAGGGTACGCTATGGCGAGCCAAGAACACCACCACCGGGATGGGTGATCAAGCAACCACCAAAACAACGTGGAGCGAGTATGAGGTTGGCGATGTAATCAGCGTCTAAACCCATCAAGACTAAGTAAACAACAGAGAGGCGGACTGGTAGAAATGCCGTCCGCCTCTTTCAATAAATGCCACAACAATGAAAAAAAAGAGAATAACTTACGGCGTGTCGGGCATGATGGAATATCAGAGCATCATCCGCTTCGGTAAGAATACCCTCAAGGTTACATTTACTGGAGGCAGTATGAATGCCATCGGCGTGACACCTGCCACATACACCACCAGTAGTTTCCTCATTCAGCAGGCAATTGAGAACAGCAACGAGTACAAGCGCGGACGCATCCGCATTGTCCGAACCATAGAACTGGATGAAGAAATCCACATAGAGCGACCCAAGACTGCTACTGCAATCGCAGAGCGGAGCAATCCTGCGCCCACACTCACGGCAGAAACCGAGAATGTTTCCGAACCTACCGAGGGAGCCGGAGCCGCCGAGGACGGTGCATTATCCGAGGAACAGCCCGAAGAATCCGCGCCGACCGCACCGCTCACGCAGGTGGAGTTTTCCTGCAACGATGACGCAAAGGACTACCTTGAGCAGACTTTTGGCTATGTCCGTAGCAAGCTGCGCAACCGCGAGGACATCATCAATGCAGGCAAGGCCCACAACGTAGAGATAATCTTCGTGTAAACGTCTGGCGATATGGTGTACAAAATCCTGCAAATTTCGCGTGACGTGCGTATCGCCATAGACGAAAACAAGACGAGCGAACAGCTGCTTGCCGAGGAGGATGTCGACACGCTTAGTCTTGACGAGATTATCCGGTCGAAGATTCTGGAGGCAGTGAGGCGCGTGCATACGGACGCCCCGCCCTACATGCTCGAGGGCGGCCATCACTTCGGCGACGCCATCTATTGGGAGTCTCTCAATTCGGGATGGGTGATTCTGCCGAGGGATTTCATGCGTCTGATTGTGTTCCGGATGACGGATTGGGAACGGCCCGTCTATACGGCCATCGATACCTACGATCCGGATTACGAGAAGCAGAGCAGCCGGTTTCGAGGGATTCGCGGTACGGCGCAGAAGCCGGTGTGTGTGATTGCAATCCGGCCGGAGGGGCGCGTGCTGGAGTTCTACAGCTGCAAGAGCGAGAACGCGCAAGTGGCGCAGGCGGTTTACGCTCCCCTGCCCTTTATCGACGCGGACGGGGGGATTGACATTTGTCCGCGATGCTATGAGTCGATAGTCTATATGGCGGCGGCGCTTGTCTGCACCACTCTGAGCGAGGGGGATAAGGCTGCGGCATTTACCGAATTAGCCAAATCAGCATTACAATGAGTTCGATACCAACAAAACAATTGGACGGCGACGTTGCCATAGGGCGCAACGTGACGGCCGGAGGAAACGCCGACATCCAGGGGTATGCGCGCGTGGGACATAACCTTACGGTGGAAGGATGGCTTGAGGCGAAGAATATCAGGAGCTGCAACAAGGGAATCTTTCCTGACGTTGCGACTCTGAACAAGGTTTATCCCGAACCGCATGACGGATGGTTTGCGGGGGTGATCGCCACCGACGCAGACCTTACGGCAATGGGCGTTACGGCCTCGGCCGGCAAGGGATATGTGAGGCTATATGTCGGAAGCGGCGGCAAATGGATAAGCGATCCGGCAAGACTGTATGAGATAACCGTCGACGTTAATCAGCTCAACAGTTTCGAGGATCGGACTTCGGCTTTTGAAGATGCTATCGCGACCGCGCAGTCGACTGCCAACGCCGCCAAGACCGCTGCGGCCAATGCCCAGACTGCGGCCAACACCGCGCAGGG
>SAMEA3663118__coassemble_108_pt1 | contig 136034 bp, 115 predicted proteins | sample SAMEA3663118__metabat2_high_PE_005 | metagenome-assembled genome bin SAMEA3663118 (sample SAMEA3663118) | pig gut metagenome | biome: pig gut; feature: pig-associated habitat; material: faeces | place: Denmark | collected 2012 | reverse complement strand
ACCTTATCACGCCGATGGTACTGCGAAAGCGGAAGAGTAGGTAATCGCCACCTTTGAGAGAAGACCTTGCATAGCGCAGGGTCTTTCTTTTTTACATGCGAAAGCGGAAGAGCAGTCGGGTTAAATCGGCGCCACCTTTGAGAGAAGACCTTGCATAGCGCAGGGTCTTTCTTTTTTACATGCGAAAGCGGAAGAGCAGTCGGGTTAAATCGGCGCCACCTTTGAGAGAAGACCTTGCATAGCGCAGGGTCTTTCTTTTTTACATGCGAAAGCGGAAGAGCAGTCGGGTTAAATCGGCGCCACCTTTGAGAGAAGACCTTGCATAGCGCAGGGTCTTTCTTTTTTTTTGCGCATTGTTTGCGCCCTAAAGAGACGCACCAGCTCCAAAATTGTATAGACTTCGGCTTCGGCTCTTATGCCGTGGGCGAAATTCGGGCTAAAATTAAGGAGAGGCTGCCAGTAGGCGGTCTCTCCTTAATTTTGGGGCCGGTGCGGCCCTTTAGGGCGCAATTGTGTGCTGGTGCGATCCCTCAGGGCGCAATCAGGGGCAGTCCCTGCGCCCCTTTAGGGCGCATTCGGTTGGCTTGGTCTTTTGGACGGCGGCTTTTTTGCTTTTATTTGGGGTTTTCTTTGGTAAAGCCACAAAAATGTTTTAAATTTGTGTTTTAGAACATGCAGTCTGTTATGCGGTTCTTTTTTATTTCCATTTGATCGCATTTGGCATCATTTGTGCCCGCGTGCCGGGAAATTTTATTTGGATATGATTACCAAAAGTACGTTAGAAAGGATTATCGGTGATGACCTGTCGGAGCTTTGGAATGCCCTGACTCCCGAGGAAAAGCGCATTGTCACCGAGAATTTCAAGTATGAGCATTACAAGAAGAATCAGATCATTTACGCTGAGTCTGAAATTCCAGAGAATCTCTATTGCCTTCTCGAGGGAAAGGTGAAGCTTTTCAAGAGCGGCATCGGCGACAGGGTCCAGATTCTTAGACTTTACCGGCCGGTGCAGTATTTCGGCTACAGGGCTTATTTCGCTCGCGAACCATATGTTTCATCTTCGGCTGCTTTTGAGCCTTCTGTGCTTGGTATTATTCCGATGAAGATTGTGGAAGACATCATCAGGAACAACAATAACCTGGCGATGTTTTTTATCCATGAGCTTTCTCGCAATTTAGGCGGCGCCGACACGAAGATCATCAATCTCACGCAGAAGCATATCCGCGGCCGTCTGGCAGAGTCTCTTCTGCTTCTTGCTGACAATTATGGCTATGAGGACGACGACGCAACTCTCAAGATCTATATGAGCCGCGAAGATCTTGCGAATCTTTCCAATATGACCACGTCGAATGCCATTCGCACACTGACAGCTTTTGTTTCCGAGAAGCTTATCCTTGTCGACGGGCGTCGCATAAAGATCATCAACGAGCCGCAGCTCCGCAAGATTTCTAAATTCGGGTAATTTCAACTTATCGAGCAGCAATCAAGAAATAGATGTTAACACCCTGACAGCAGTTTAAGTGCGATCAGAGGTATGTAATAAAGACCGGGGCTGATTTCAATTGAGATCAGCCCCGGTCTTTATTATGTTGCTTTAATGTCGGGAAGCGATATGCTTCGTCAGATCGCGCTTCTGATGATTCCTCTTTCGGAGTTGGCCACGAAATCAATCACTTCGTTGCGGAGGTCAGATTCCGGAAGGGTCTCTTTGATTAGCTTGAGGGCGTTGGTGACGTTGAGCTCGGAGAGGTAAAGCAGACGATAGACATCGCTGATCTGCTTGATTTCCTCTTCTGTGAAGTGGTTGCGGTGAAGACCGACTGTGTTGAGACCTACGTAAGAGATAGGTTCGCGGGCAGCCTTTACGAAGGGAGGAATATCCTTGTTGACGAGGGCGCCGCCCTGAAGCATGATGTTTCGGCCGAGGTGGCAGAACTGGTGGATGAGGCTTCCTCCGCCGATCACTGCAGCGTCGTCAACGCGGACTTCGCCGGCAAGCTGCACGGCGTTCGACATTATCACTCGATCACCGATGCAGCAGTCGTGGGCCACGTGGCAGTAAGCCATGATGAGGCAGTTTTTGCCGACCACGGTTTTCCCTTTGGAGGCTGTGCCGCGATGGACGGTGACGCATTCGCGGAGCGTTGTGCCGTCGCCTACGTATGCAAATGTTTCCTCGCCTTTGAATTTGAGGTCCTGGGGGATTGCCGATACCACTGCGCCGGGGAAAATGGTAACACCGCTGCCGATTCGGGCGCCGGGGAAGATTGTGACATTTCCATGGATCACGGTGTTGTCGCCGATCTCCACATCGTCGTGGATTGTGGTGAAGTCTCCGATCTGAACGTTGTTGCCGATTCGGGCTCCGGGATTAACACTTATATATTTGCCCATCATGTCTTATTTGTTTTTGATGATTTGTGCCATAAATTCCGCTTCGCAAACGATTTTTTCACCGACGAAGGCGTATCCTTTGACGATAGCGCATCCACGGCGGATTTCAGTCATAAGCGAGACGTTGAGCAGAAGAGTGTTGCCGGGCACCACTTTCTGGCGGAATTTCACATTGTCGATTTTGAGGAAATATGTGGAGTATTTCTCCGGTTGGTCGAGGAAGTTGAGCACGAGCACTCCGGCTGCCTGTGCCATGGCCTCGACCTGAAGCACGCCGGGCATCACGGGCTCTTCGGGGAAGTGTCCCTGGAAGAAGGGCTCGTTGACCGTGACGTTTTTCACTGCGATCACATGCTTCTTGTCGATTTCGATCACTTTGTCGATGAGCAGGAAGGGATAGCGGTGGGGGAGAAGCTTCTTTATTCCGTTGATGTCGATCAGGGGAGCGATGTTGGGATTGTAGACGGGAGCCTGCACCTCGGTGTGTTTCACCTCGTGGCGCACCATGCGGGTGAATTTGTTGTTGATGGTGTGTCCGGGGCGGATTGCCACTACGCGGCCTTTGATCGGGCGGCCGATAAGGGCAAGGTCGCCGATCACGTCCATCACCTTGTGGCGGGCGGGCTCATTGTCCCAGGCGAGAGGCTTCGGATTGATATATCCGAGCTTGTTGAGCTCCATATGGGGCACGTTGACAACGTCGCAGATGTGGTCGATTCTTTCCTGCGGGATAGGCTGGTCGTAGATCACGATGGCGTTGTCGAGGTCGCCCCCCTTGATGAGGTTGAGCTGGAGGAGATGTTCGATTTCGCGGACAAAGACGAAAGTGCGGGCCTGCGCCACTTCCTGCTTGAACTCGGCGAGGTCGTCGAGCACTGCAAACTGGTTGGGGAGCACGGAGGAATTGTATTCCACCATGCATTCCACGCTGAATCCGTCGTCGGGATAGATGGTCATCGTGGAGCCCGTGGCATCGTCTTTAATCTGAATTTTCTCTTTGATTATATAATATTCCTTGTCGGCTTTCTGCTCCTGCAGACCGACTTTCTCGATGTTTTCGACATATACGATAGCGCTGCCGTCGAGAATCGGGAGCTCAGGGCCATCGACGTCAATGAGACAGTTGTCGATTCCGGCAGCATAGAGGGCTGCCATTGCATGCTCGATGGTTGAGACCACCACTCCGTTGCGGCCGATCACGGTGCCGCGGGTGGTGTCGACTACATTGTCGGCGATTGCGTCGATCACAGGTTTTTCCGGGAGGTCGACACGACGGAACTTGTATCCGGTGTTTTCCTCGGCGGGCTGGAACACTGCTGTGATTTCCAGACCAGAGTGAAGGCCCTTGCCGTGGACGGTGAAGGAATCTTTGAGTGTGAGTTGATTCATATTATAGTTGATCTGTTTTTTCGGATGAATATGGAGGGATTTGCAGAAGAAAAAAGGAAAGACCGACCGCGTCTTTCCCCGACGGGTCAGTCTTTTTTCTCTTTATCGAAGAGCTCGCCGAGGCGTTTGAGATATACCTGAGTCTTGGCGAAGGTCATCAGAGGCACGGCGGGATAGCCGATCAGGCGCTTGTGGTCGCCGACGCGGCTGTTGATGCCCGACTGGGCTCCGAATTCGTTATGGTCACCGACTCGGATGTGGCCTGCGAAGCCAACCTGGCCGCCGACGCGGTTGCCAGAGCCGATCTTTGTCGAACCTGCCACTCCGGTCTGGGCGGCGAAGACGTTGTTCTGTCCGAGCTCCACATTGTGGGCTATCTGGATGAGATTGTCGAGCTTGGTGCCTTTCCCGACGCGGGTGCAGCCGAAGGTGGCGCGGTCTACTGTGGTGTTGGCTCCGATCTCGACATTGTCTTCGATCACTACTATGCCGATCTGCGGGATTTTCTCGTAGCTGCCGTCGGGGGTTGGGGCGAATCCGAAACCGTCGGCTCCGATCACGGCTCCGGCGTGAATGATGCAGTTTTTGCCGATCTGGCATCCTTCGTAGATTTTTGCGCCCTGACGAATCACGGTGTTATCACCGATTTCTACGCCTTGGCCTACGTATGCCTGCGGATATATCATCGCACCGGCGCCGATTTTCGCACCGGCACCGATATAGGAGAAGGCGCCGATGTAGCAGTCGTCGGGAACAGCCACTCCTTCGGCGATGAAACAAGGCTGCTCAATCCCTTTCTGACGCGGCTTCTGACTTTCAAAAGCGTTGAGAAGGGTGGCGAGTGCCATATAAGGGTCGGCTACGCGGATAAGCGTCTTTCCTTCAGGAATTTCATGGGCGAAGTCATTGCTGACCAGCAGCACTGTAGCCGGGGTCGTGTCGATGAAATGCTCGTATTTGGGATTTGCGATAAAAGAGATTTCTCCCGGCTTTGCCTCTTCGATCTTGGCAAAGCCGAGGATTTCGGTATTTTCATCTCCTTCCACGCTTCCACCGACTATGGAGGCAAGGAGTTTTGGAGTTATTTTCATTGCGTAAGATTATTTAACCGCAAAATTAACAAAATTTTACGAATATGCCAAACTTTTGCCCCAAAACGGGTACTGAAATTTGATTTTTAGTTTTGTTGCGTCGATAAAGCTTTCCGTGCTCCTTGATTAAGCTAATTAATAAACAGACAATAGGCTTGGAAATTGCGCTTTTTTTGTTAAATTTGCAGATTGAAATGAGAAACGGCCGCGAGCGTATCGAAAAACGGCCGTCTCACTTCATGCGAAAAGCATTAATAACGGATAAAAAACAACTCGATAACCTAAAAACTAAAACAAATGAAAATTTCACACATTGAGCACATCGGTATAGCAGTTCCCAATCTTGAGGAGGCTATCAAGTATTACGAAAACGTTCTCGGACTCAAATGCTACAAGCAGGAAGTAGTGGAGGATCAGAAAGTGACGACAGCCTTCTTCAAGGTAGGCGACACGAAGATCGAGCTTCTTGAGGCCACGAGTCCCGACAGCACGATAGCCAAATTCATCGAGAAGAACGGCGGCCGCGGCGGAATGCACCACATGGCTTTTGCCATTGAAGATGGTGTTGCCAACGCACTGGCAGAGGCAGAGGAGAAAGGTGTGCGCCTGATCGACAAGGCTCCCCGCAAAGGGGCCGACGGCCTTCAGATCGCCTTCCTGCACCCGAAATCGACAGAGGCCGTACTGACGGAACTCTGCGAATGTGGAGACAAATAAGATATAACTTTGGCGGTTTCCCTTTTCAGTAAGGAGAAGGGGAGCCGTTACACATTAATAACATATTAAACCAATATGAGCATTCAGGAAAAGAAGATAAGTCAGCTTATCGAGAAACGCGCCGAGACACGCCTCGGCGGCGGCGAGAAAGCCATCGAAAAACAGCATGCAAGAGGAAAATACACGGCACGCGAGCGCATCGCCATGCTTCTTGACGAGGGTAGTTTCGAGGAGCTCGACATGTTTGTCACCCACCGCTGCACGAACTTCGGCCAGGACAAGAAGCACATCCTCGGCGACGGCGTAGTAACCGGCTTCGGCACGATCGAAGGGCGTCTGGTCTATGTGTTCGCACAGGACTTCACCGTTTTCGGCGGATCGCTTTCGGAGACGATGTCGCAGAAGATCTGCAAGGTTATGGACATGGCCATGAAGATGGGCGCTCCGGTGATCGGACTCAACGACTCGGGCGGCGCGCGTATCCAGGAGGGCATCAACGCCCTGGCCGGCTACTCGGAAATTTTCCAGCGCAATATTTTGGCATCGGGCGTGATTCCCCAAATTTCGGCCATCATGGGTCCGTGTGCAGGCGGCGCAGTCTATAGCCCCGCGCTCACCGACTTCACCATCATGACAAAGGGACTGAGCTATATGTTCCTCACCGGTCCGTCGGTTGTGAAGACCGTCACAGGCGAGGATGTAAGCCAGGAAGACCTCGGCGGCGCATCGGTTCACTCCACCAAGAGCGGTGTGACGCATTTTGCAGCCGAGAACGAGGAAGAGGCCCTCGCCCTTATCCGCAAGCTTCTCAGCTATATCCCGCAGAACAATCTCGAGGAGACTCCGCTCGTGGACTGCAAGGATCCGATCGACCGTCTGGAAGACAAGCTCAACGAGATCATCCCCGACAGCGCAAAACGCAGCTACGACATGTATGAGGTCATCTCGTCGATCGTTGACAACGGCGAATTCCTCGAGGTGTCGAAAGATTATGCCAAGAACATCATCATCGGTTTCGCCCGCTTCAACGGCCAGGCTGTCGGAATCGTAGCCAACCAGCCGAAAGTGCTCGCCGGCGTGCTCGACTCCAACGCATCGCGCAAGGGTGCCCGTTTCGTGCGCTTCTGCGACGCCTTCAACATTCCTCTGGTTACGCTCGTTGACGTTCCGGGCTTCCTCCCCGGGACAGGCCAGGAATACAACGGCGTGATCCTTCACGGCGCCAAGCTTCTCTACGCTTACGGCGAGGCCACAGTGCCCAAGGTGACCGTGACACTGCGCAAGAGCTACGGCGGCAGCCACATCGTGATGAGCTGCAAGCAGCTCCGCGGCGACATGAACTATGCATGGCCTTCGGCCGAGATCGCAGTGATGGGCGCAGAGGGCGCCGTCGGCGTGCTCTATGCCAAAGAAGCCAAGAACTCCGACGATCCCGCAGCATTCAAGGCAGCTAAAGAAGAGGAATATCGCGAACTCTTCGCCAATCCTTATCAGGCAGCCAAGTATGGCTACATCGACGACGTGATCGAACCGCGCAACACCCGTTTCCGCGTGATCAAGGCTCTGAACATGCTCGCCACCAAGAAGCTGACCAATCCTGCCAAGAAACACGGCAACATACCACTTTAACAATCGGATGCGGGCATCCCCGACCGGGATGTCCGCATCTGTTATCAATTACCAGAATATGCTGAAAAAACCAATATTAAGCGTTCTGCTGTTTGCCGCTTTGTCTAGCGCAGTTCCCGCGTCGGCAGCTATAGCCGTGGAGCCCGAAGCCACCTATCAGGATGTTTCCCGTCAGGGCAAACAGGAAAATGTGGAAGGGGAGTGGGTTAACTCCACGGAGAAAAACACCGTGCAGGAGAGCGAGCTGACCCGCAAGGCCATCCAGGCCCAAAAGGCGAGAAACGCGGAGGAGAACGACAGCTTCGGAGGGGCGATCACGATCATAGCAATGACGATTGTGATTGCGGCGCTCGTGGTGCTGAGTCTTCTTTTCTTCGGTTTCGGCAAGATTTCGGCCGCTCTGCAGAAGCGTAAGAAACGCGCAGCCCACGGAGTGACAGGCGAGAACGTTGAGGGTCACCATGACGAACTCGATTCGGGAGAGGTAATCGCTGCCATCAGCATGGCGCTCGCCGAGCATCTCGGCCAGGGCCACGACATGGAGGACACCATCCTCACGATCCGCAGGATGAGAAAGGCTTACTCCCCATGGAACTCGAAGATCTACAACATGCGCGTGATCCCCGAGCATGCGCAGATGCCGATGAAGAAACTGAAATAAAGCCCTCGCTTCAAACGGAAGTCTCCGGCCGGCGCAATCCATCGGGTGCGACTCCCGGAATTGGCCGAGGAGCCTCCGGAGAGATAAGAACACATGCGTTAATCAGACAAGCGTTAACAAGGAATTAAGATGAAAGAATATAAATATAAGATCAATGGAATGAAGTTCACGGTGGCCGTCGGCGACATAGTCGACAGCGAAGCCACGGTAGAGGTGAACGGAGTCCCCTACAAGGTTGAGCTTGAAAAGAAAAAAGTGCAGAAGCCGGCACTCTCCCAAAGCGGCTTCACCAACAAAGGCGCCATCCCCGCGGCGTCGGTATCGCCCAAAGTGGCAAAGCCGGCACCGGTGGCAAGCAACCCTGCGGCAGTGAAATGTCCTCTCCCCGGCACTATCATGTCGATCACCGTCAAGGTGGGCGACACGGTGAAAGTGGGCGACAAGGTCGCTGTGCTCGAAGCTATGAAGATGGAAAACGATATCCGCACCCAGAAAGCCGGAACCGTGAAACAGATCCTTGTTTCAGCCGGCGACGCCCTTCTGGAAGGAGCGGACATTATGATAATAGAATAAGTAGCCGCTGAAGCTACTCTGAGTCAAAATCAATATGTTACTTAGCAATTATTCGTTCGGCGGCTTTATGCGCCAGACCGTGGAGTCATTCTGGCAGTTCACAGGTTTTTACAATTGCGAATGGGAAAATCTGGTGATGCTTGCGGTGGGCTGCTTCTTCGTCTGGCTCGCTATCAAGAAAAACTTTGAGCCCCTTCTTCTTGTGCCGATCGGTTTCGGCATGCTGATCGGCAACATCCCCTTCCAGGCGGGAATGGAGATCGGCATCTACGAGGAGGGATCTGTGCTCAATATCCTCTACAACGGTGTGGAGAAAGGCTGGTATCCGCCATTGATTTTCTTAGGCATCGGGGCGATGACCGATTTCTCGGCTCTTCTCGCCAATCCGAAGCTGATGATCATCGGCGCCTGCGCCCAGTTCGGTATCTTCGGAGCCTATATGCTCGCTCTGCTTTGCGGCTTCGATCCTCTGTCGGCAGGCTGTGTTGCCATCATCGGCGGCGCCGACGGCCCTACGGCCATCTTCACCACATCGAAGCTTAACCCGGACCTGCTCGGAGCGGTGGCGGTGTCGGCCTATTCCTATATGGCCCTGATCCCGCTGATCCAGCCTCCGCTGATGAGGCTCTTCACCACCAAGAAGGAGCGTCTGATCAAGATGAAGCCCGCCCGCGTGGTGAGCCAGACAGAGAAGATCATCTTCCCGGTGGTCGGACTGATGCTGACCTGCTTCGTGGTACCTTCCGGCATTCCTCTGCTCGGCATGCTCTTCTTCGGCAATCTGCTCCGCGAGAGCGGCGTGACGACTCGCCTTGCAAAGACGGCAAGCAACGCCATGACCGACATCGTGACGATCCTTCTCGGCCTTACGGTCGGCGCCTCTACGCAGGCGAGCAAGTTCCTTACGGTCGACACGCTGATCATCTTCGGCCTTGGCTTCATTGCCTTCATCCTCGCTTCGAGCGCAGGAGTGCTTTCAGTGAAGCTCTTCAACCTCTTCCTGCGTCCGGGCAAGAAGATCAATCCTCTGATTGGCAACGCTGGAGTTTCCGCAGTGCCTATGGCTGCGCGAATCTCCAACAACCTCGGTCTGGAGTATGACCCGACCAACTATCTGCTGATGCATGCCATGGGCCCGAACGTGGCCGGCGTGATCGGTTCGGCTGTTGCGGCCGGCGTGCTCCTGAGCTTCCTTGGCTGATGATCCCCGCATCCGGCAGGCTTCAAGAGAGAAGCCGGCCGGATGCCGAAACTTGATATGAAAACATGAAAGAGTCTCGTTCCTTCCGGGGAACGGCTCTTTCTTGTTGTTTATGAGATCAGGTGTTGTCATTCTTTATGACATCAGGCGTTGCCGCTATTTCCGAAGCTGGCCGAGACAACAATCCAACTGCCTAATGGTTCGCGAATTATAAAAAATTAAGAAAAATTGTAATAAAAAAAAGTGTAATATATCGTTGTAAAGTAAAAAGCGCTGGATTTTGCATTTTTCAAATGTTAAAAAATAAACAATTTTATAGCCGGCGCTGTTTTAATATATAAGCTCACGGGAAGGATTTTGCCCTGAGCTTCGGGATAACCAAGGCACTTAGGCCTACTATAATATGATTACAGAAGATGTAATAAAAGAACTATTCAAGAACTATAAGAAGCCGCCCAAGAATCGGGAAGAACTTCAGCTTGAACACTTCGCCGAGCTTCTGCAGCCCTTTCATCAGATAGCGATAACTCCTGATGAGATAGTGGTTGAGAATCTCGACGAGTTCAGTCCGTTCCGTCGGTTTCTTATCAGGAGCATCAACGCCGTTCTTGATTTCGACAAGAATGTGGCGTTTGTCTTCGCGAATCACATTTTATTTTTTAGCAAGGTCTCCGATCAACTTAATGTAATTTTCCGTCCTGAGGATAAGCATTCTCTATTAGACCGAATATTCGGCAGAAGCTGAGAACGGAAATATCAGCAATCATCGGAGAAAAGACCATAACCTGAAGGAGATGATTTTTTGCGGGCCGCGTTAACCGGCACAAATCTTTGCTTAAGCTTTACGATGCTATTAAGCAAAAAAAGCCGGGGCGTCGGGAAGAAAAACTTCCGACGCCCCGGTTTTTTACCGCAGAGGCGGCTATAGAATCAATTTATGTTCATGATGTCGAAACCCTCGAGGTCCTCGTCGTTGAACGATTCAGAGGGGAAAGAGTCGATTTCGTCAATGTCTTCGATCACGGATGCTGCCTTGGCATCGATCTTGCGGTCGAATTCCTCCATGTCGACAGTCTGTTTCGGGGCTTTGCCCCGCTTCATGGTGCAGAGGGGCTCGACGAGGTTGCGGCTCGGGATCATCTCCTTGAGCTCCAAGAAGAATGAGCGCTGGGTGAGATAGTCGAATTCGAACACGAGTTTCTGCCCCTCGTCTTCTATAAGCTCGGAGATGGGGGTGTTTTCCATGAGCCACTGGTCGACGTCGCTGGCGGAATTTCCCATGTCTTCAAGGGTGATTTCTTCCTGCCGCTCCCATTCGTCGTTGCAGAGGAAGAAAGAATCAAGTTCGTCTTTCGTATAGTCAACGCTTTCAAGGATTGCGTTGCGAAGCTGAAGGAAAGTGTTTTCCGAGTCAATTTCAATTTCGCGCGAGAAATTTGACACCTCGTCGCTAACAAGTTTAAACCTATAAACCATCTTGTCTTTACTTGTGATTTTTTGATCACGCACCGGCTGCGAAACTATTGAAAATAATCAAGTCTGAGACGGAGCCGATGTCCTGAATGTTTTTAAATCGAAAATACTCAAGAGGCCTTTGTCAGTGCCTCCAAACAGAATGCGAATTTAATGCACGCCCGCTATATTTCCAAATCGAATTGAAAATTTTTAGAAAAATTTTCGGAGAGGTAGGAGTGCGGGTTGGGAGAGGCACAAAATTGTGCCGTCGGGAGTCGATGTCGGTCAATAATGACGTTCGTCCCGACGGCATTTATCTTATGGAAGTTGCGGTCGCTTAGGCCTGCTTGTTGAGGAGTCCGTATTTCTTGAAGACCTTTTCGATTGCTTCAAGCGAGCGGGTCACCTGCTCTTTGGTGTGGGTGGCCATGAGCGAATATCGGATGAGCGTGTCTTGCGGGGCCACGGCCGGGGTCACCACCGGATTTACAAAGACTCCTTCGTCGAGCAGGTCGCGGGTTACGTGGAAAGTCTTGTAGTCGTCGCGGATGAAGAGGGGGATGATCGGCGTTGAGGTGTGGCCGATCTCACATCCCATTGCCCGGAAGTTATCGAGGGCGTAGTGGGTGATTTCCCAGAGGTGTTCGCGGCGTTCGGGCTCGGCGATCATGATGTCGAGGGCGGCGTTGACGGCCGCAGTTGAAGCGGGAGTGATTGAAGCCGTGAATATATATGAGCGGGAATGGTGGCGCAGGAAGTTGGTGATGACCTTGTCGGTGGCTACGAAACCTCCGAGGGAAGCGAGCGATTTGCTGAATGTTCCCATAATGAGGTCGACGTCGCCGGCGACTTTGAAATGGTCGCATGTGCCGCGGCCGTCATCTCCGAAGACTCCGAGGCCGTGGGCTTCGTCGACCATCACGCAGCCGTTGTATTGCTTGGCGAGGCGCACGATTTCCGGAAGGTTGGCCACATCGCCCTCCATTGAGAAGACACCGTCGGTGACGATGAGCTTGATCTTGTCGGGATCGCATTTGCGGAGCTGCTGCTCGAGCGAGGCCATGTCGTTGTGTCGGTATTTCAGGTAATTCGAGAAGGAGAGGCGTCGGCCCTCGATGATCGAGGCGTGGTCCTGCTCGTCGAGGATTACGTAATCCTCGCGGCCGGTGAGCGTGGAGACGACTCCGAGGTTGACACCGAAGCCGGTGGAATAGATCATGGCGTCTTCCTTGCCCATGAAGTCGGCGAGTCGGGCCTCAAGGTCCTTGTGGATGGTGAGGGTGCCGTTGAGGAAGGGGGAGCCGGCCATGCCGGTGCCGTATTTTCGGGTGGCTTCCACGGCCGCCTCTATAACTTTGGGGTGATTGGTGAGGCCAAGATAACTGTTCGATCCGAACATCAGGACCTTTTTCCCGTTCATGAGCACTTCAGTGTCTTGCTCGCTCGATATTGCCCTGAAATAGGGGTAGACACCTGCCGCTTTCGCTTTCTGCGGAGCGTCGTAGGCGGATAACTTCTGTTGTAAAGGCTTCATATTATGTTATCTGTTGTAAGGCAATGCCGGAGGCTGGCGCCGGATTCCCGACATTGTTGTGATCCCGGCGCATCGTTGCGGCGACATCAGAATGCAAAATTAATAAAATTATAGGAATTCAAATAGTAAAAGTGGGCAAAACTTGCAATTTGTCAAATTTGGCATGGTGTTGTCAAGAAATTGTTGCTGCCGACTCCTGTTAATAATGCGCAAAAAATCAGTAAATTATAAAAGTTTTGAAAAAGATTTGCCAAAAATCAATCCAATTAGCATATTATTTGTTAAATAAATTGAGCGGAGGGGAAAAGGGCTTCCGGCCGCGGAAGTGACCCTCTCCGGAGTTAACGATAGAAATTCAAAACAATAAAAAATATAAAATCATGGGAAAAATTATTGGTATCGACTTAGGAACTACTAATTCCTGCGTAGCTGTGCTTGAAGGCAAGGATCCTGTTGTGATCCCCAACAACGAAGGAAGAAACACTACGCCTTCTGTTGTGGCATTTGTAGACGGTGGCGAACGCAAGGTGGGTGATCCTGCCAAGCGCCAGGCAATCACCAATCCTACGCGAACCATCTATTCGATAAAGAGATTCATGGGCGAGAAGTGCGACCAGGTCACCGACGAGATCAAGCGCGTGCCTTATAAGGTTGTTTGCCAGAACGACATGCCGAAGGTCGACATCGACGGCCGCGACTACACTCCTCAGGAGATTTCGGCCATGATCCTTCAGAAGATGAAGAAGACAGCCGAGGATTATCTCGGCCAGCCCGTAACCGAGGCCATCATCACGGTTCCTGCATATTTCGACGATTCTCAGCGTCAGGCTACTAAAGACGCCGGCGAGATCGCAGGTCTGAAAGTGATGCGTATCATCAACGAGCCTACTGCAGCCGCTCTTGCCTACGGTCTCGACAAATCGACCAAGGAGCAGAAGATCGCCGTGTTCGACCTCGGCGGCGGTACATTCGATATCTCGATCCTCGAACTTGGCGACGGCGTGTTTGAGGTTAAGTCGACCAACGGTGACACTCACCTCGGCGGCGATGACTTCGACCACGTGATCATCGACTGGCTCGCCGACGAGTTCAAGAACGACGAGGGCGTTGACCTCCGTCAGGATCCTATGGCCATGCAGCGTCTGAAAGAGGCTGCCGAGAAGGCCAAGATCGAGCTTTCGAGCTCCACTTCGACAGAGATCAACCTTCCTTATATCACAGCCACCGCAAGCGGTCCGAAACACCTTGTGAAGACCCTTACGCGCGCCAAATTCGAGCAGCTCACTTCGCAGCTCATCGACGCAGTGGCCGCTCCTTGCGCCCAGGCTCTCAAGGACGCCGGTCTTTCGGCAAGCCAGATCGACGAGGTTATCCTCGTGGGCGGTTCGACACGTATCCCGGCCATCCAGGAGAAGGTAAAACAGATCTTCGGCAAAGAACCCAACAAGGGTGTCAACCCCGATGAGGTTGTGGCAGTCGGCGCAGCCATCCAGGGCGGTGTGCTGAGCGGAGATGTGAAGGATGTGCTTCTTCTTGATGTCGTGCCTCTGTCGATCGGTATCGAGACGATGGGCGGCGTGATGACGAAACTTATTGACGCCAACACCACGATCCCGACCCGCAAGAGCGAGACCTTCTCCACGGCAGCCGACAATCAGCCCGAGGTAACGATCCGCGTGCTCCAGGGCGAGCGTCCTATGGCAGCCGACGACAAGCTCCTCGGCGAGTTCAACCTCGGCGGCATCGCACCCGCACCGCGTGGCGTGCCCCAGATCGAGGTGACGTTCGAGGTTGACGCCAACGGTATCCTCAACGTCACGGCCAAGGATAAAGCCACAGGTAAAGAGCAGTCGATCCGCATCGAGGCATCGAGCGGTCTGAGCGACTCCGAGATCCAGCGCATGCGCGACGAGGCAAAGGCCAACGAAGAGGCCGACAAGAAAGCCAAGGAACGCGCCGACAAACTCAACCACGCCGACTCCGTGATCTTCCAGACCGAGAAGCAGCTTCAGGAGCTTGGTGACAAGATTCCGGCTGACAAGAAGGCAGCCGTAGAGACGGCGCTGAATCGTCTGAAAGACGTTCACAAACAGCAGCTCGTAGAGGATGTAGACTCTGCAGTCAAAGCAGTGACCGACGCCTTCCAGGCAGCGGCTCAGGACATCTACAATGCACAGAACGCAGCCGCCGGCGCACAGGCAGGTCCTCAGCCGGGCCAGCAGGCCGGTCCGGCCAACGGCAACGAAAAAGACGTAACCGACGTCGACTTCGAGGAAGTGAAGTAAGCCGTCAATTTTGAAATATCTAAATCCATATAAATGGAGTGTAGCTCAGCGAGTTGCACTCCATTTTCTTTTTCACATTTTCGGCTGAGATAGTCGAAAATTGATTTATTTTCGCTATATTTGCACCATATTTGGAACGTGTCTTATTTTACGGCAAGGTGTGTCTTATGTAGTCTTAAGTGATTTTATGTAGTTCTACCGAGCCAAAAATATTGAATTAGGTGATGTCTTCCTGAAGGTCGAATATTCGGCGGTTTAGCTTGCGCATGTCCTGAACTACTGGCTCAGGTACAAAACTGCCTCTGATGAGGTTCTTCAGCAGACATTCGGCTATCCATTGAGCATCCTTGACATCACTCTTTCGTCCGGGTAACTGCTTGATGAAGTATGGGTTTACAAGCTTGAGTTCCATAGACTCGCAAAGCTCGTTCCATACCGGCACCCAATAGACTGCCGTGCTTTCCATAGCGGCTTCAGTTACTCCTCGATCCAACATGTCATTACACATCTGACGGAGTTCGGGTGTCAGCACTCCGTAGGTTTTTTCAAAAATAATGGCCTCGTCATGTCCCATAATACAAAGATAAATGCTATCTTTGTGGACATCAAGGCCGGCGACTGTTCGGTTTCTGTCCATATTTTGAATTTTGAATTATTCCTCCAAATTACTAAAATTGTGACTAAGAGCACGCAGGAGGGGACAGAAATCAGCGCGTCAGCCTTGTTTTTTTATGTTGCCGGTGTAGAAATCTCAAAATTTTTATCTAAATTTGCTTTAGAAAACTGTCACATGTGACACAAATCTAAAGTAGCATGAAATCAATTAAGCGCGATATATACCTCAACCGGCTCATAGCGCGTCGGCACAATCAACGCATAAAAATCGTTACCGGCGTAAGACGTAGCGGGAAGTCTTATCTCTTGTTCACCTTGTTTGATGAATGGCTGAAAGCAAATGGCGTAGATGAGAGCCACATCATAAAGATTGATCTGGAGAACCGCAGGAACAAGAGCTTGCGTGACCCTGATGCGCTGCTTGATTTCATTGATGCCCGGATGGTAGACGGCGATATGTATTATATCCTTATAGATGAGATACAGATGGTCGACGAATTTGAGGATGTGCTCAACAGCTATCTGAAAATTAAAAATGCCGATTTATATGTCACAGGCAGCAATGCTCGCTTCCTGTCAAAAGACATTGCAACAACATTCCGAGGCCGAGGCGATGTGGTGCATATCTATCCCCTGAGTTTCAGCGAATATCATTCGGCTTTCAACCGTCCTAAAGAGGAAACATTGCCTGAATATCTGCTCTATGGCGGACTGCCCGAGACAATTCCCATGACTACCCGGGAAGAAAAGGTCGCCTTTCTCCGCAATGTTTATGACGAGACCTACATTCGCGACATCCGGGAGAGATACAATATACGTCAGGAAGAAGAACTGGAGATACTTTTCGACATTGTCTCATCAACCGTCGGAAGCCTTACTAACCCTCAAAAGATAGCCAATACCTTTGACTCCATGCGTCACAGCGACTTGTCTGCGGTGACGATAAAAAAGTATCTCGATATAATCTGCGAATCTTTCCTTATGGAGAGAGCCGTAAGATACGACGTGAGAGGTCGGAAATATATTGACACTCCTTATAAGTATTATTTCGTCGACCCCGGTTTGCGTAATGCGAGGATGAATTTCAGACAGCCTGATTTCAGCCACGTTATGGAAAATATCATCTATAATGAGTTGAGAGTAAGAGGGTATAATGTTGATGTCGGTGTCGTTCCGGTCGTAGTGAGAGAAAACGGCAAACAAGTGCGCCGACAATATGAAATAGACTTTGTATGCAACCTCGGCAGTCAGCGATACTACATACAATCGGCATACCGCATGGAAAGCGACGCAAAAGTTGCACAAGAAGAAGCGTCGCTGCGCAACGTCGACGACTCTTTCAAGAAGATAGTTATTGTGGGAGAACACACGCCGGTTCTTCACAATGACGCTGGGATAACGACCATCAGTATTTATGATTTTCTCCTAAATCCAAATTCATTGGAATTGTAATTTACGAGTTTAATGAGTACAATTACAGGTGAAATTACAGATAAGACAAAACTGTTGAGATTTGTATGGCAGCTTGTATTGTTGCTTGTTTCATTGTATGTTATGACATTGGGAGTCTCGCTGTGTGTGCGCAGCGAACTTGGAAGCAGCGTGATAGCGACTATCCCGATGGCGTTTGCAATCGCGGGCGAGGAAGGCCTGGCACCGGGCCTTACGATAGGCACATACTCCTATCTCCTGAACGTCTGCTTTGTACTGGACCAAATTCTGATATTGCGTAGAAAATTCGAGCTTGTGCAACTGTTTCAGTTGCTTATAACGCGAGTTCGGGATAAGAATGCCCTGAAAAAAGTTGAATCGGCAGCTTGAAAAAGTTGCCGATTCTTTTGGCAATCTCATTGATGTTTAGTAATTTAGAGTACCAAACAATAAATACTACATCATGATTACCGAAAGTAAAGTTACTGAAATTTTTTGTATTGCGGACGATTTCTGCAAAGAATTTGAGGTCGAGATGGCAAAAAACGCGCTTCCTGCCTCTCCTGACGCTCCTAAACGGCGCAGAAAACGCATGATGTCCGATGCCGAGGTCATCACAATCCTGATCTGCTTCCACTTCAATTCCTACCGCAACCTCAAGCATTATTATCTGGGGTGCGTGTGCATTCATTGGATTCGTCTATACTGCCGCTTGAAAGAAGGGTACAAAAATCTTTGTCCGGATTGTGAAAAACTGGCGGAATATGCGGAAAACCGTCTGCGCCATTGTCCTTTCGGTGATGAAAAGGGAAGCTGCCGTAACTGTAAGATACATTGTTACCGCCCGGATATGAAAGAAAAAATAAAAGAGGTCATGCGTTTTTCCGGTCCGAGAATGCTGTTTTATCATCCCGTCATGGCTATACGCCATTTGGCAGGGAAATAATAAAGACATCCGAGGAGTCTATGCTCTCCGAATGTCTTAATTGTGAAAGCCAGTACGGGATTATGCATTGAGTTTGGTGACAAGAACCTTGAACCGTTCCGTAGCCTTTAAGGAATGTTTCACACCCGGTGTCATAGTGAGCGCATCACCCTCTTTCAACTCAAGCACTTTATCCTCAATAGTGAACTCCATGCTTCCTTCTATTATCTGGACGAGCACGTCGGCATTAGCCGTATGTGTGGGAATCTCAAGTCCCTTGTCTACTGCCATAAGGAGCGAAAGCCCGCTATGGTTCTGCATGACAATCTCCTTTGCTATGGAGCCGTCCGCGTATGGAATTCTGTCTTTTAATCTGAACATGTCGTAAATTTATTTAGAGGTTTCTTTTTTTGCGAATCTTCATAGTGATGACAAAGCCGATGCCGAATATAAGAAAATATAATGCGGTGAAGGCAAGCCCGAGGCAGAGGAACAGTTCGGATGATATTCTCATGACTTGACTGATTTAAAGGTTTCCTGCAAACGCGGCGGTATTCGCCCGTTCATATATTTCTGCCATCCGGCATTCAGTATGATAAGGAGCAATATCCACCATTCGGGGTATTTCAGAAAAAGCAACGACAGGGTTATTGCTACCGCTATGTTCACGACAATCCATCCCCACAATCCGGCCTTCCTGAAATCAATCCTAACATCACCGGCAGCGGCCGCCACGCGCCACGTGCCGAGTCCGGACTCACAGACATATGCACAGTATGCCATGAGTGTGGAACCGAGAAGCGCCTCGGCAGCCGAATACCCGTGGTCAAGATGGAAATATGCTGCAAGCGACAGCGCCGCCAGCCAAAGGATGGCGTGTGCCGCCGCTATCACATATTTATGGATAAACCGATTCACATTCCGACCGTCCATTTCTTTCAGCCGATAAGGGTAGCCAGATCTTCGTCAACGGTGGTGATGGTACCTATATTGAACTTCTCCTGAAGCACTTTCAGAATTTCGGGGGTGAAAAACGCCGGCAGCGTCGGGCCGGTGTGGATATTCTTCACTCCGAGGCTCAACAGGGCCAGAAGCACTATCACCGCCTTCTGCTCATACCATGCGATGTTGTAGACAATCGGCAGATCGTTGACACTCTCCAGGCCGAAAGCATCCTTGAGAGCATTGGCAATCACGACGAGCGAATAGGAATCGTTACACTGTCCGGCATCGAGCACGCGCGGAACACCCTCGATATCACCGAGCGGAAGCTTGTTGTAGCGGTATTTGGCACAGCCTGCGGTGAGAATCACGCAGTCTTTAGGGAGCCTTTCCGCAAATTCCGTATAGTATTTGCGCGAGGGCATTCTGCCGTCACAGCCTGCCATGACCACAAACTTGCGGATTTTACCGCTTTTGATGAGGTCGATAATCTTAGGTGCCAGAGCGAGCACCTGGTTATGGGCGAATCCGGCGACAATCTCACCGTGCTCTATCTCTGTCGGCGGCTGGCATGTCTGCGCCCGCTCTATGATTTCGGAAAAATCCTTTTTGCCGTCCTTCCCCTCGAGGATAAAATGTGTGCCGGGCATTCCGACGACACCGGTCGTGTAGACGCGGTCCATGTAGGTGGTTTTCGGACGCGGGGGCACAATGCAGTTGGAGGTGAAGAGGAACATGCCGTTGAATGTCTCAAACTCGTCAATCTGCCGCCACCATGCGTTGCCGTAGTTTCCTGCGAAGTGGGGAAATTTCTTGAAGAACGGGTAGCTCTGGGCGGGGAGCATCTCCGAGTGGGTATAGATATCGACACCTTTGCCGGCGGACTGTTCGAGCAGTTCCTCAAGATCCTTGAGGTCATGACCGCTCACGAGTATGCCCGGATGGTTTCTGACACCAATGTCGACCCTGGTGATTTCGGGGTTGCCGTAGGTCGATGTGTTTGCCTTGTCAAGCAGCGCCATAGCCTTTACACCGCCCTCGCCCACATTAAGGACAAGCGAGAACAGTTCGTCCACATCTATGTCAGGACGGCTTATCTCGGCAAGGGCGTTCTCGATGATGACATATACACCTTCGTCCTCATAACCGAGGTTACAGGCGTGACGGGCATAGGCCGCCATACCCTTGCAGCCGTACATGGCAAGCTGTTTGAGACCTCTTATGTCCGGGTTCTTGTCGTGGAGAACACTTGTGATTTCTTCTTTAAGAGTACCTCCGTGTTCGATTACCTCATTTACGCCATATTCCTCCTTTGGAATATGATACGACACCTCAGGCATGAAAGGAGGCTCCATGCCGCGTTTTTTCGACTCTCCTTCGAGTTCGTTTTTCAGTTCGAGGGCTTTTGTGATATAGCCGTCGAGCATATCATTGTCGAAATTCGCGTTGGTGATGGTGGTGAACAGTGCGTCGACGATAAACCGGGATGCACCCTTGCTTGATGCGCCTTTCTCGCGCAACTGCCGGTTTACGATGGCGATTCCCCGGGCTATATAAAGGAGCTGATCCATTCTTGCAGACGTCTCGGGTTTCTTTCCGCATACACCTTGTATCTCGCAGCCTTTGCCGCGTGCCGTCTCCTGGCACTGGTAACAGAACATTTTCATAAGTGGAGGATATGTTAAGAAGTTATGTTGTTAGAAGATTATAGATCACAATAGCATTGTTATGTTGTTCGTCATGAGAGGAATAAAGTAACGTCACGACAGATTTCTGTGCAAGAAGATGTCGCAATGTCCCGAATGAAGGATTTTCCTCCAGTTCCTTGGTATATCGTATCTCAAATTCGGGCCAGCGGTCAGTGGGATCTTCATGGAACCATTCGCGGAGTTCTGTGGACGGCGCGATATCCTTATCCCACAAATCATAATGGAAAGTCTCGTGCGAGAGACCTCTCGGCCAAAGTCTGTCTATATATACCCTGAAGCCGTCTTCCGGAGAAGCGGGTTCGTAAGCCCGTTTTAATTGATATTGTGTCATAAACTGTGATATTACATATTACTATTTACTATCCAATTTCAACACCTGTATCTGCGGTATGGTTCATAATTAATAATGCGTCATTAGGATTGAATTTTATTTGAAATAAAGCATACCACAAAACTTGATATTAGTAGTACCCCGTTGAAAAATGACTGCATGAACCAGGGTCGAGTGGAATAGTCTGGCTGACAGACCCGAAGGAACTACCGGGCAAAATTAGCGCCCGCCTCTTTCGGACTGCAAGGCCGGGCCTGTCGGTTTCGGGAAAAATCATCCTCGCTACGCTCCGGTATTTTTCCCGAAAGCCTTGCATTACCGGAGTCGGCCGCTGTAATGCCCTTGTAGTTCATCGGGCTGCCAAGCCCGGATATTCAATAATAAATTAAAAAAGAAATGACTATGAGACAGGCTATCATGACAGCGGCACAGCCGGCGGTGACAATCCCGGTGCCGAAGAAAAGAATCGTCCGGATCCAAAGACCGGAAATCAAGTTTCCGTCACGCAGGACAGGGGGACCGGTGCATATCTCCACCATCCTGGATCCTATAATTGAGATAAGCCGCCATCCCGACCGCAACAGGCTTCTCGCTGAATTCTTCAAGGGATGAGCGCAGGCAATAACCGGAAATATTCACACTAAATACGATAAGAATATGTTTTTTCAATCAATGAACCAGATGATCTGTTTCCCCGGACATTCTCATACAACCGCTTCGTGGAGATTATGCCGCGATGTTTTGTGGCACTTACCATGTTCCTGAGGCTGGCATGTTTCGGGGAGTGTACCGGAATCAGCTTTGTCGACAGCACCTGCATACCGGTAATCCACAACAAACGCCAGTTCAACATGAAAGTGTTCAAGGATATCGCAACCAAGGGGAAGAGCACGATGGGGTGGTATGTGGGCTTCAAGCTGCATCTTCTCTGCAACGAGAAAGGGGAGCTGATATTTATTAATTTTGCACCGTTTTTTCGAAATCCAAGAAGTTCTAATGAAAGCAGTTCAAATCAAGGGGCATGTTGCGGCCGGTAGCGCCAATGTGATATGGGGACTGATGGCTCCGGTTGCCAAACTGGTGATGGCTGCTGGTCTTGTGTCCCCGTTGTTGATGGGTGGTTTCAGGATCTACGGTGCGGCACTCCTGTTCTGGCTCGCCTCGATGTTCATGCCCGATGAGCATGTAAGCGGCAAGGATTATTTTATGCTTGCGGGAGCTGCGTTGCTCGGAATTGTCTTCAATCAGGGTTGCTATCTATTCGGAGTAAGCTACACATCGCCCGGGGAGGCCTCAATCATCACCACCACTATGCCCATCTGGGTAATGCTGTTGGCTGCGGTTTTGCTCAAAGAACCCATAACGTTTTTAAAGGTCGCCGGAATAGTTCTTGGAGCGTTGGGAGCTTTGATACTGGTCGTCGGTGGGAATGGCGCCAAAGCAGATTCAGGAGACAATCCGATGCTCGGCGATTTCCTGGTGCTGACCGCGCAACTGAGTTATGCGCTTTATCTTACGTTCTATCGCAACTTCATCAGGAAATACTCAGTAATCACTTTGATGAAATGGATGTTCACTTTTGCAGCGATCGCCATAACTCCTTGGATAATTCCTGAGGCCTCCGGGACGCAATGGTATTTGTTTGGTTGGAAAGAGATCGGCGGCATATCCTATGTTGTGGTGTTTGCAACTTTCCTGGCATATGTTTGCATCATGACCGCGCAGAAGAAGTTGCGGCCCACGCTGGTTGGCATGTATAATTATCTGCAGCCCATCACTGCAACATGCATCGGAATCTGTCTGGGGCTGGAGCATTTCACGATGTTCAAAGTCTTAGCCGTCATTCTGATCTTTGCCGGAGTGTCACTCGTAACCCTCTCCAAAGCCCGGTCGTCGGACGTGGCCTAAGACCTTGCCCTAAAAAGGAAAGATCAAGATGTAAATTTCAATAAATCAGAAGATTTTACGAGTTATAGTAGCTAATTCCGAAATAAATTGATATATTTGCATTGCGGCTGTATAGCCGAGAGATGTAAGACGCCTGTATCATGAAGGAATTAGTATCACAAATACGTTCGATAATTGACAACGCAAGAGCGAATGCTGTGCGCTCGGTCGATTTTTGCAGAGTGCAGATGTACTGGATGATAGGCCGGCGCATAGTTGAAGAAGAACAAGGTGGCACTGCCAGAGCTGAATATGGCAAAGGCTTGATAAAGAATCTTGCCAAAGAGATAGAGCCGGAATACGGAAGCGGGTTCGGCAAGCGCCTGTTGGAGCGTGCGCGGCAGTTTTATATCGAGTATCCAATTGCGTCTACACTGCGGACGCAATTTAACTGGAGTCAATATAAATTTCTTATAGCAATTCCGGACAAGGACAAGAGGAAATACTATGAGCTTGAGGCGGCAAACAATTGCTGGACGGCACGAAGGATGCAGCGTCAGATCAATTGTTGTGCACCGATAAAAACGATACTTTGGTTAAGATGACACTTCCGGCCGACAATAATACTATAGTAGCCTCAAAATACCAGCTTTATCTCCCGACCGAGCAGCAACTGATAGCCGAAGTCGAGAAAGTGAGAAAGGAATGGGAGGAGGGGAATGGTTCCAATCAAAAATGATCACAACCAGTCATGATAATCAACACTGAAACCTCTATTCAAGAACTGCTTCAACAGAAATATGTTTCCAGACGGACCTTTAATATCTGCCAAAAACTCAATCTGCTGACTGCCGGAGATATCGCCAAATGTTCGCTTTATACGCTTTCTCATGTTGAGGGATGCGGAAGCAAATCAATGAAAGAATTTCGAGACGTAAAGGATTCACTTGTTCCCAATCTTTTTACATTAGCTGATGATCCTGCAGACATGCTGCGGGATCAAATACAAGTAAATAACAGACCTGAGCCGCCTCGGTCATCACTATTGATCGAAAAACGGAATATTTTCGAAGAATTTCCGGATGAACTCAGATTTGAGTTCCAGAATCGGGTAGCAGAACTTAAAACCAATCTTTCACGCCGTACACTGAATTTATTTTCAAATCTGCTTGAATTTCCCGAGATATTCAGACTTCTATATGAACTTTCTAAAGAGGCTCTGATGCGTACTCCCCGAGCAGGAATCAAATGTGTTGATGAGATTCTAAATTTCAGCAATAATGTCAGGGAAATATTCGAGGGGATGGAGAAGAATCTCGCGCAATTTTCATCTGAAGCGGACTTGGAGGCATTCATCAATTCAAAGAAATTTGATACAATAAAGGCGAAATATCCTTTTTTGACAAATGACGAGGTTTGGTTCCTTACAAAAAGTCAGGATATATCTCTTAAAAGAAAAATTCTATTTTTTCTTCATTCTTATATCCTTCATAGCGAGTCGCGTGATGCAAGCCTATTGCGTGATTATTATAACTTTGAGAACCTTCCGCTGCCGGTCGATTGCTGCTCAAAATACAATCTGTCGCGTGAGCGTATCAGGCAAATATTAATCAAGGCATTATCGCTCCCCGATGCACTTAAAGAGGAGGCTAATGCAATTTTGATTCCGGAAGAAATAAATGTAATTCCTTTTGATGAGCCGCATCTTGCAGCTGCGCACATGCTTCATCCGATTGCTATATCGCCACGACAATTTCTGGCGCTGATATGTTGCATAAATCCATGGTTTTCCATAATAGAATTTGATGATTCTGACGAAATCTTTCTGGTTAGGACAGCTCTGTTCTCAAATGTCAGGTTTAGAACAACAATTGCCAAAATTAAACGGCAGACATTTTCATGTGGTGACAAAACGGAGGAGATTGACTTAATCAAATGTTTGACCGGAGGCGAGGATTTGAGTAAATTCAATCCGAATATATCTGAACTCTGCAAAGTCATGATAAGCTATTTCAGACGCATTCCCGGTTTCCGTATTATTGATGACACTCATTTGCAGGTATATGATCCTCGTTTTAACAAAATGAGAGGAATTGAAGAGATTCTAAGAATTGAAGGCAAACCGATGCATCTTGCCGATTTGTGGGAAGCTTATTGTAAAAGGTATCCAAAAAATCCTCTTAAAGATCAATCCTCGCTCAGATCGTATATTCAGCGAAACGATAATATCATCCCAATTGGAAAAGAGAGCAAATATGCACTTGCTGAGTGGGATATTGGCTTTACCGGTTCGCGCACAGCTTATCTTGCTGGTATCATAAGAAAAGAAGCGCGGCCGATGACTTTAGCAGAAATCATGCAATGCTACAGGCAGCAATATCCGGATGCTACCGACAACCAGCTAACCGGACTTCTGTTTTCCAGAAATGAAGACCTATTCATTGGATTCGATAACGGCATGTGGGGATTGAGAGAACTTCATAAGCCTTCTGATTCTCTCGTTGAAAGAGTGGCGAAGCCTCGGCATAAAGCAGGCATTCGTTTATCACAATTCAAAAATTTTGTTATTGAACACCAACGGTTTCCCTTTTATAATGGTGATCAAGAAGAAGCCTCCCTATGCAGATGGAGGTATAATGTCAGCAGAGGGAAAATCAATCTCGAGCCCGACGAAATCATTGATTTCGAAAATTTCTGTCGCGACCATTCAGATTTGCCATCGAAGGTGTCGGAAGTAAATTTCAGCGGCAGATGCAATGAAAATCGGGAATCATTAATCCAAGATGAAGACAATGCCGCAAAAGACTGAATTTTTATAATCAGGAAGCAATGTGGCAACGAATTAGCGGTTTCAGGTTGTGAGCCACTATTCGGTCCATTGGAAGTCTTCCATCAGGTCGGGGGGCAGGGGTTGATCGAGGTGGATGTCGTAAAGGATGGATCCGTTGGAGGTGGCGTTTTTGCGTGGGTTTTGCAATTGCCCGGTGCCGACAAAGGTGAACGGCAAAATTATGCCGTGTTCTTTTTCGACTTTTCGAACGAAAACAAAGGCTTCCTTGGCTCCCTGTTGCCTCTTTATATCCTTCTCACTGATGTGGGCCATGCTTTCCCATTGGAAAACGTCATTGGTCAGGAACTTGTCTTTATAGTTGAGATGCTCTTGGACGGAACTGTCTTTTTTCAGTCCGGCAAAGATGTAGATATTGCCGTCAACATAATATGTGCCATACTGATTGTGCTTCGGATTTTGAAGAATCTTTAGCAACACCTGGTCCTGGCGATAATCCTGCCACATGAGAAAGTCTGCGCTGCTGTCGGAATATTGAGCATTATACTGCGTTAGTCCATAGTTTAGCAAATCCTTTAAATATTCCAGGAATTCGCATTCCATCTCCGCCAGAGGATAAATCCCGCCATTCTCCCTATAGATCACTCCACCCTCTTCCAAAAAGCGGAGGGCATGATGGTATTGAATGTCGGTAAAACCGGCAATCTCATCAGTTAGCAATTTCTTTATTTCGGTTTCGGAATTCACATCTTCAAGCAAATGCTGCAGAATCATGTATTCATGAGGTCTTACCAATGGCAAAAGACTTGACAAATAATTGATTGACACAATCTGCTTATCGGAAAAGAGAGGCAAGTTTTCTTCACCGATTCCCGAGAGAAATCCATAATAAGACTTGGTCTTCTTGCCATCTATCGAGACTTTCATGAATTTCAGGAGGTTGGGAGCGTAGTCACTGTTGAGATAATCTGAATGCCCGGGATAGGTGGGCGTTTTCAGATAAGATTTGAAGTTGGCATAATCCTTTTTAAGGTAAGTAATGCTGTTGAAATTTTCCTTTTCAATATTCTCGATGAGTTCTTCCTTGGAAAGATCGTCGATATTGATGGTGACTCCGTATTCCTCCAGCCCGAGAGTCCGGAAGTTGCTGCGCACCATTGTCTTAAGAAGTTTCTTTTCAAGGATTGAGTTTTTTGACAGACTTCCCAAAGCAAGAGCGATCTGCACGCTACGTTTATAATTGTTTCCGATAAAGTCAAGGATTGAGACATAATTCTTATTGGAATACTTTCGCAATCCGCGGCCAAGTTGCTGGATGAAAATAGTGCTCGATTCAGTAGGTCTAAGAAAGAGCACCATATTGACTCCCGGAATGTCAACTCCCTCATTGAGGATATCGACGGCAAAGAGGATTTCCAGATTCCTGTTATCGTTTTGCAGATCGTCGTATGCCCTTATTCGTTCTCCGGTCTTGTTCTTCCCGGAAAGAAAAGCGGTGTGGTAATAATCGCTCATGTTGTCGGCCATCATTCGGGCATGCTGAATGTTTCGGCAGAATGCAAGTGCCTTGAGTTTCTGGCCGGGAGTTCGGTGCTTCTCTATCTGCTGATGTATGAAATTGCAATTTTCGGGCGTCGCGATCTGGGAAATCAGTTGCCGTTCGGAGGATTGGGTCAACCCGTAATTGACAAGGTTGTCACGTATGCCATAATAGTGAAACGGAACGATAAGGTCGTTGATGATAGCGTCGCGAAGTCGAAGTTCGTAGGGAATGTTGTTATCGAACAAACCGACCACATCCTGGTTGTCCATACGGTTTTCCGTGGCCGTCAGACCAAGGAGGAATTCCGGCTGGAAATATTCGATTATCCGCCTGTAGGAATCGGCGACAGCATGGTGGCATTCGTCGATAATGATATAGTCAAACTCCTTCTTGTCAAAGAGTTCAAGCGACTTGCTCATTGAGGCGTTGGTGGCGAAAATGAAATCGGCGTCCAATTCTTTAGCCTCTCCGGTATATAGGCCGCACGATTTGAGGCCATTGAATACATTCTGGAATGTTTCGAGTGATTTTTTAAGGATTGAGCCTTCGTGCACGATATAAAGCAATCGATCCGGATTGAAATTCAAAGCGTCGAATGCTGCCAGATAAGTTTTGCCCGAACCGGTTGCGGAGATGATAAGCGCGCGACTCTGACCTAACGCTCTCACCCTGTTGAGTTCCCGGAGGGCCTTGCGTTGCATATAGTTGGGCTTGAACTTTTGCTCCGCCATGTCGTAATCCATATCCCAGCGCTCAATTGCGAAACTGATCTTTTGGGCATAAGCGGAGATACGCTCTTGGGTCAATTCGTAAGTCATTTCCCAGAGTGTATGAAATTCTTCGCAGGTGTCCTGATAGACCGGCGCCGATTTAAGACAGTCCACCACGATATCCCATTCGATATTCTTCAAAAGAGCATAACGGGTGATATTTGACGAACCGATAATAATCTCGCAGCGGTCCTCGAATTCAAAAATATATCCTTTGCTGTGGAAACCGCTTGTGGTATAGTTTTTCTCGTCGTAGAAGCATTCGTCTTCGAGGTGGCATTCGAAATTATTATAAGTCGAGGCGAGCTTCAGGAAGAAATTCAGCGATTCGATATCGGTGAAGTTCTGATAGGTCGATGTAATGAGTTTTCCTTTCGCCCCTCTTTCGATTGCCGCCTTGATATCTCCGGCCAAAAGCACCAGACCAGCCTTTTTGATAAAACTGACGGAGAAATAGAATGCCTTGCAGAGACGCAGATTTGCCTGAATCGTTGTCAGAAATGTGATGCTGCTGTTATTGGTCAAAAACTTGCTATTCATATAGAAACCGTTGCGGAGATCTGTTGCCTTGTGAAATTGTCATTATAATCTATGCTGTGACATCCATTCAGATTGGCCCGCTACGCAAAGTTAATAAACATTTGTTTATGAGGCAACAGGTTTTAGGTTTTAGGCTATAGGTTTTAGGTTTAAGGTTTAGGGTTTAAGGTTTAGGGTTTAAGGTTTAAGGTTTAAGGTTTAGGGTTTAAGGTTTAGGGTTTAAGGTTTAGGGTTTAGGGTTTAAGGTTTAGGGTTTAAGGTTTAGGGTTTAAGGTTTAAGGTTTAGGGTTATAGACAATAATAAATTGCCATGACACGGTAAATGTGGCGGGCGGCCTCATTTTTCGTGTCATGGCTCTGCTAAGTATGGTATCTAAAAACTGTTTATCTTCGGATTGGAAAGGTTTTATCGGGATTGGTGGGGGGAGTGTCTGATTCCGAAGCCGCCGCCCTGGCCTTTGTCGCTTTTCTCCTTCAGGTCGGAATTCTGCATGTCGGCGCCGGTCTGTTTCACGCGGTCGGTAAGTTTACCGAAATTCCAGCTGATGCCAACGCGCCATTTTTGCTGACGGCTCTTGCTCATCGAATGGGTTGAGCCCGACCAGTTTTTCGATTTGAAAGTGTTGTGGGAGGTGAGGAAGTTGTTGGCGTTGATCGTCACGGAGAGAGCGTCTTCTTTGAGGAAACTGCGGCCGATGGAAATGCCGTAATAGTTGTAGCCATACCATTTCCCCTGCAGCGATATGTCGCCCGACGACCAGCCGCCGTAAGCCCCGAATTTCAGTTTCCAGGGGCCGGTATAATTCCACGACGCACCGGCATTTCCGTTCCAGCCATGGTTTTCCAGACCGAGGTTTGTCGATTTGATCTGTGAATAGTTTACTGCTCCGTTGAGGGAGATACGCATGTTGTTGTTGACGTTTATCATCAGGAAACCATTTAATTGCAGACGGTTGCGTCGTCCGAGGTTGCCGTAGGTGGTATACTGCACATTGTCATCGTAATAGATGCGTTCCTCTATGGTGTTGTTCGACCGGCTGGCCTCAAGCGAAATGTTTCCTCCGAGAATCTGGCCGAAATTCGAATATGTCAGCGTGATGTTGTGATATTTCTCGCTTTCAAGATTCGGGTTACCCATACGCACCACAGTCTCAACATACGACATCCGGAAGGGATTCAGCTGCTCGAGGCCCGGGCGGCTGATGCGCATCTGATAAGCGAGGCGCAGATTGTTGGCCGGAGAGAAGTTATATGTAACTGCCGCATTGGGGACCACGTCGTTGAGATCTGTGCGGAAATTATCGTAACCACCTTTCAGGAAGTCCATCCCCATGTGGGTGCGCTCGTAGCGCACGCCTCCCGAAGCTGTGACGTTGCCGAAGACTCCCTTGTAGGAGGCATAGAGGGCGTAGACGTCCTGGATCTGACGGGCGTCGACAATATTGTCGGGATCGACGGCGAGCTCCTCTTCGGTGGCGCCGTTGAGCTGACGCGAATCGGCCGTGTTATGCCTGAACACACCCTTTGCTCCCGCTTCGATCGTATGCTTCTCATCCTGAAGCGGGAGAGTATAGTCGATCTGGGCAGTATGTTCGCGGTTATAATTCATCGATTTCTGCCGCGACCAATCGTAGGGACTCGCGTAGTTCACCGTCTCCTCGTTGTGGGTGGTGAACCGGAAAGGATTGTAGCCGTAATTGAAATAATAGGTGAGGATTAGATTCTGCCCGGCGTCGTTGAAATTATGACGATAGCTTGTGTTGACCGAGGCGGAAGTGAATCCCATTCTCATCTTTGATTTCTGGAGCATCGACCACTGCAGGTCGTTCGATGCACTGAGCATTTCGGTCAGGTTTGACAGATCGCCTGTCTTTGCCGACATCCTCATGATGTTGCCTCCGGCGGTGAAAAGATTGTTGGCATTCGGTTCCCACGACATGTTGATTCCTCCGTTGAGGAAATTGTAGGTTGAATTGAGGCTAACGTGGGCAACCTGACGGTGGTTAGTCGGATTATCGTCGTAAACGGTAGTCGATGTAGAGTTGTTTTTCTGCCCGGTTATCGATTCTCCATAGTTGAAGTTGGCGTCGGCCGTGAAATTGCCATATTTCATGCGGCCATAGAGCGAAGCGTTAACATCGCGGTTGCTCGCCGAGAGCGATACATTTGCCGTGTAACCCTCTTTCGTCTGTTTCTTCTCCGTCACGATATTGATGATGCCTGCGGTCCCCTCGGCGTCATATTTCGCGCCGGGTTCGGTGATCAGCTCGATTTTCGACACCGACGATGCCGGCATGGCCTTGAACACCTTCTGATAGTTGGCCGTCAGCATCGGATCCTCCTTGCCGTTTACGAATATCTTGAAGCTGCCGCTCCCTTTTACGGTTATATTGTCTTCGCCGTCGACCTGGACCATCGGCACCTTGCGCATCGCGTCGAGGAGATTCTGACCCTTGCTCGAATCGTCCTGTTCAAGATCATAGGTAAGTTTCTCGCCATCGCTTTTCACAACCTCCTTGCGGGCCGAGACCACAAGTTCGTCAAGATCATTATAGAAAGCGTCGATGGAGTCGGTTTCGGCCTTAGTTGGCTCCGACTGTGCGTAAGCACCGGCAGCCTGCAGCCCCAAAAAGCAGAGCAGACTGAATTTAACTATCTTATTCATACGATTTTATTACCTGTATGTGTCCATATTATTTGGATGAGGCGCTTTTTTTCAGAAATTCGGCATATCTTTGCGCCAGTTCGTCGGGAGAGACCCCGAAACTTTCGAGTCTTTGCAGGAAATATGCCATTTCATTATCGAAAAACTCTTTCACCCGCTCTTTTATCACACGATCACGACATCCTTGCGTCACGAAGAAACCGATGCCGCGTTTGTTATAGATCATTCCTTGTTGCTGAAGCCAGTCGTAGGCGCGCATCATGGTGTTGGGGTTCACTTCAAAACGCGAGGCGAACTCTCTGACCGACGGCATTCTGGATTCCTCAGGATATTCTCCTGACTGAACGCTGTCCATGATGCGGTCAACGATCTGCATGTAGATGGGTTTGCTTTCTTTGAAGTTCATGTTAAGGTTCTAAGTTACTTTTTGCCGAAAGTGTTGGTAGCGAGCGTATAGCTGCGGAACCGGCGATAGGCCAGATAGGCCGCGAGGCAGGCGAGGAGGAAGAGGAATCCGGCAAGTGAATATATGAATACGTCGGAATTCATCCATGACAGATTGCCGAGATTGAGACGGAAGAGAAAACCGAGCGACATTGACAAGACTGTCTGGAGAGCGAAGATGACGATCATCGTTTTCACGAAGGAGAGACGTGGCCATAGCGCCGAGCCGAGGAAATAGAGCATCACGGAGAAGATGCTTCCGCTGAAGAAGAGCGCGCATAGCATCAGGAGATAATCTTTATTGCTGACAAATGTGAAGGGATCGGCGAAATTCACCCAGATGTCGGTGCTTATCTTGATCATCAGTACTCGGAAGAGGTCTGTGACATAGAATCCGCCGAAAACGAGGAGTCCGCCGACCGGAATCACCGTCAGCAATCGCGGCCAGAATTTTGCCTGCACGGTGGCGGGAGTCATGATGGAGTTGATGATTCCCTGTTTTGACTTGAGTTGCGAGAACATCAGAGAGGCAAGCACATAAAGGCCGATGGTTCCGAGAACCACATACCAGATCAATTCCGATTCGCTGGCTACGCCGAGATAGCCGAACCATAGCCCGATGCCGATGCAGAGAAGAATGAATCCGCACAGGTAATAGGTGATCATTTTCTTGTTCTCTACGAGATATTTCTTCAGGAGGAGAGATATGTTGCTTTTATTGTTCATGTCTGTTCTGTTTATTGTGAGTGAGACGGAGGTTTAAAAGAGGGGAGAAGCGGCGTTGGCGTCGCTGAATATCTGCTTTACGAGGTCGCGGTTGGATTCCACGAATTCGAAAAGCATTTCGAGATTGACGTCGGTTTCATTGTCGGGAGTGGCGCGTTCCACGATGCTTGCGCCGCCGGGAGCATCGAAGCTCATGAGGGCATTTTCAATCAGTTCGCGGTCGTTGGTGACGCGGAAACTGAGGTGCTTGCTCACTTCAAACATCGAAGTGTTGAGGAGCACTCCGTTGTTGTCGATAATGCAGACATGGTCGAGGATTTTTTCCACGTCGAGCACCTGATGGGTGGAGATGATGATGCATTTCTCGTCGGTCATGTTCTTGGCCACAGCCTTTCTGAACGCCCTTTTCGCGCTGATGTCGAGGCCGTTGGTCGGTTCGTCGAGGATCAGAAGCGAAGTGTTGCAGGCGAGTGCGAAACTGATGATCGCCTTCTTCTTCTGCCCCATGGAGCACTTGCCGAGGTGGGCCTCCGGGTCGAGGTCGAACATGTAGAGATAGTCGTTCATGTCGCTCTGACTGAAGTTGGGATAGAAGGGGGCGTTGACCCTGACGTAGTCGGCGAGTTTCATATTGGGAAGTGAGAACTCCTCGGGCACTATCATCACGTCTTCGAGAAACGCGACCTCATGCTTTATAGGGTTGTGTCCCTTGAAGTCGATTGAACCGGAGTCGGGTTTCAGAAGTCCGCAGATGAGATATAGAAGCGTCGACTTTCCGGCGCCGTTCTTTCCGAGAAGACCGCAAACCGTGCCGGGCTGCAGAGTCATGTTGAAGTTTCGGATAATGCTTTTGTTGCGGCGGTAGCCAAACGAGATGTTGTCGATCTTAAGCATACAGTTGATGTTTTATGGTTCTGTATTCGGATTGCAAGGGTTGTCGCTTTGCCTGAAGTCGGGTAGTGATGCGATCGTTCATCATCTCCCGGATTGAAAGCAGTCGGCTTTATAGCTAATCGGCCGATAGATCAGCGTTTTACCTTGTTGTTCGTGTGTATTAGTATATTAATACACTACAAAGGTATATCAAAAATCCCGAAAAACAAAACAAATGGCGAAAAATTTCCGAAAAATTTTTCGCCATCAGCTATATTCTCTCTTTTGAGATGCTAATTCTATCTGTAATCTGATATGTCTGAGAGGGGGATGATGCGCTGGTTGGAGGAGCCGCGGAAGAGGAGATCGGGATCTTTCAGCGATTCTACGAAGGGACCTTCCACAATGGTGTCTGTATATTGCAGGGCGTCGAGGAGTTCGGGCCGGCGGATAATCTCCTCGATGGTGAAGCCGGTATAGAGCCACACTTTGTGGCCGCTTTCGACGATGCGCTTTGACAGCTCTTTGACGAACTCCGGATGATAGAGCGGGTCGCCGCCGGAGAATGTCACATCGAAATCCTCATCGGTCACAACCTCCATGATTTCTTCGATGCTCATCGGGCGGCCGGCGTTGAAGTCCCACGACTGCGGGTTGTGGCAGCCGGGGCAGGCGTGACGGCACCCTGCAAAATAAATGGAGGTCCGGAAACCCGGACCATCCACAGTTGTCCCTTTTATTATGTCAATGACATTGCACAGCATCATTTGGTGACAATCATATTATTTATGGACGACACGGTCGTGGAGCTCGGCGAGCTTGCCGGAGTTCCAGCGGTCGGTGGTGCCGACGAGGTAACCGGTGATGCGCTGTATGGTCTCGAAGCGGGCGCCGCATTTCGGGCAGCATTCCTGATCTTTCACAGCGTTCTCATAACCGCAGTTGGGGCAGTGGTTGCGGTTATGGTTGACCGAACCGTATCCCATGTTGTATTTGTCCATCATGTCGACAATCTGGCGGATAGCCTCCTCGTTGTGGGTGGCGTCGCCGTCGATTTCGACATAGAAGATATGTCCGCCGGTGGTGAGCTCATGATAGGGAGCCTCGATTTTGGCCTTATGGCGCGGCGAGCAGTGATAATAGACCGGCACATGGTTGGAGTTGGTGTAATACTCCTTGTCGGTAACTCCGGGGATGATGCCGAACGTTTTGCGGTCTTTGCGGGTGAAGCGGCCGGAAAGGCCCTCAGCCGGAGTGGCGAGCACTGAATAATTGTGCTGATATTTTTCCGAGTATTCGTTGACGCGGCTCCGCATGTGTCCGACGATTCTGAGGCCGAGCTGCTGCGCCTCCTCGCTTTCGCCGTGATGTTTGCCGGTTAGGGCTATTAGTGTTTCAGCAAGGCCGATGAAGCCTATGCCGAGGGTGCCCTGATTGATCACTGATTCGATAGTGTCGTTGCCCTTGAGCTTGTCGGCGCCGTTCCAGAGGGCGCTCATCACGAGGGGGAACTGCTTGGCGAGGGCCGTCTTCTGGAAATTGAAACGTTCGTCGAGCTGACGGGCCGCGATGTCGAGCACCTCGTCGAGTTTCTGGAAGAAACGTTCGATGCGTTCCTCCTTGTCCTGCATACCCATCACCTCGATGGCGAGCCTTACGATATTGATGGTTGTGAAGGAGAGGTTTCCGCGCCCGATGGAGGTCTTGGGGCCGAAACGGTTTTCAAACACGCGGGTGCGGCATCCCATTGTCGCCACCTCGTGAATATAGCGCTTCGGGTCGGCGGGATCCCAATCCTTGTCCTGATTGAAAGTGGCGTCGAGGTTGAGGAAGTTGGGGAAGAAGCGGCGTGCCGTCACCTTGCAGGCGAGCTGGTAAAGATCGTAATTGCGGTCTTCGGGAAGATAGCTCACACCCCGTTTTTTCTTCCATATCTGGATCGGGAAGATTGCCGTGGCTCCGTTGCCGACTCCTTCATAAGTGGAGTTAAGGAGCTCGCGGATCACGCAGCGTCCCTCGGCCGAAGTGTCGGTGCCGTAGTTGATCGAAGAGAACACAACCTGGTTGCCTCCGCGCGAGTGGATGGTGTTCATGTTGTGGATAAACGCCTCCATCGCCTGATGCACACGGTCGACGGTCTTGTTCATGGCGTGCTGGATCAGTCTTTCCTCTCCTTCGAGACCGGTAAGGTCGCGGCGGATATAATCCTCGACTTCGGCATCGTAATATTTGGAGAGGTCGCTGCCGCTGATCTCCTCCATGTTTTTGATCTCCTCGATATATGATTTCCTCACAAAAGGAGCGAGATAGAAATCGAAAGCGGGGATGGCCTGGCCACCGTGCATTTCGTTCTGTGCCGTTTCGAGCGAGATGCAGGCGATCACGCTTGCCGTCTCGATTCGTTTTGCGGGACGCGATTCGCCGTGGCCGGCGATGAACCCGTGTTCGAGGATGCGGTCGAGCGGATGCTGCACGCAAGTGAGGCTTTTGGTGGGGTAATAATCCTTGTCGTGGATGTGGATATAATTGTTTTTCACCGCCTGCTTCACTTCGGGCGAGAGGAGATAGTCGTCGACAAAGGGTTTTGTTGTCTCGCTGGCGAACTTCATCATCATCCCGGCCGGGGAGTCGGTGTTCATGTTGGCGTTCTCGCGGGTTATGTCGTTGTTTTTCGCCTCGATGATCTCAAGAAACATGTCGCGGGTCTTTGCGCGGCGGGCAATGCTGCGCTGGTCGCGATAGGCTATATAACGTTTGGCGACATCCTTTCGCGAGGACTTCATGAGCTCGATTTCCACGCGGTCCTGGATGGCCTCCACGGTCATGCGTTCGTCGCCGCTCATGCCGACGCGGTCGGCTATTTTGGCTATCAGAGCCTCGTCTTCTCCCATTTCGGTGGTGAGCATGGCCTTGCGGATCGCCGCTTTTATCTTCTCTTCGTTATATCCGACTACGCGGCCGTCGCGCTTTTCGACTAACTGGATCATCTATCTTGGAAATTTATATTGTGAGTAGGATTTTGATGGGGTAGAAGAGGATTGCTCCTCTTTCCAATGCAAAATTATAAAATTATCCTTAATGCACAAATAAAAACATCCAAATTGTTGATAAGTTTTTCGTTTTGGGGAATTTTTACGTTAGCTAAAAATTTTAAGGCGTTGAAAATCAGTAAAATAAAAATTCTTTTGGAAAACTTTGTATTATTTTGACGGTTTGTGATACTTCTTTTCAGTCCATTCTGCTTCGGTAATCCTCGTAATCGAATTTGCGCAACAGTTCGATTTTTCCATCATTTCGGCTAAGATAGATTGCCGGATGCTGGATGCCGTTGAACATATTTGTCTTGACCGTGGTGTAATGGTTCATGTCGAGCAGGCGGAGCCTGTCGCCCGCTTTGAGCGGTTCGGCAAATTTCCAGTCGCCCACGAAGTCGCCGCTAAGACAGGAGTTGCCTCCGAGGCGATAGGGTATCCCCTCGCGGCTTTCGTCGGGGAGGGCTTGGGCGCAGACTGGTTTGTAGGGCATTTCGAGGCAGTCGGGCATGTGGCAGGCGAACGAGGCGTCGATGATTGCGGTGTGAATGCCGGCGTCGGTGACGACATCGAGAACTTCGGTCACGAGGTCGCCGGTCTGCCAGGTGAATGCGCTCCCGGGCTCGATTATCAGTTGCAGGCCCGGATATTCTTCGTGTAGTCCCTGCATAAGCTGGATGAATAGATCTGTGTCGTAATCCTTTCGGGTGATCAGATGGCCGCCGCCCATGTTGAGCCATTTGAGGCCGGGGAGAAGGTGGCCGTATTGCTCCTTGAAGGCTTTCAGCACCTGCTCGAGATCCTGACTCGACGATTCGCAAAGGGCGTGGAAATGCAACCCCTCGATACCTTCCGGCAGGCCGTCGCGCAGGTTTTCCGGGTTTTCGCCGAAACGCGAACCGGGCACGCAGGGATTGTAGATGTCGGTCTCGATCACGCTGCAGTGGGGATTGACCCTCAGTCCGGCCGAAACTTTACGGCCTGAAGCCTGCATCTGAGGGTAGAACTTGCGGAACTGAGCCAGTGAATTGAACGTGATGTGCGAACAACCGGCGAGAAACTCCGGGAATGACCTCTCCGTATATACAGGGCAATAGGCGTGGACGTCATGACCGAGATGCTCGAGAGAGAGTTTCATCTCGTTGAGTGAGCTTGCCGTGGAAGCCAGAAAATATTCCCGGATGATTGGGAATGTTTTCCAGAGGGCGTTGGCTTTGAAAGCCATGATGATCTTGACGTCGGCCTCGCGGGCCACGGCACTAAGTTTTTCGAGGTTGTGGCGAAGTTTATCTTCGTAGACGATATAATATGGAGTTTCGAGCTGCAGCTCTTCGATGGGTTCGTTCATTATGTTTTCTGGGAAGGGGAGAGGTATGCGGTGAATATGAGGAATTTTATAAAATGCTGAATTTGGCGTAACGCAGCAGGAGTTTCTTGAGCCCGATCACTTCGAACTGCACAGTTATCGAATCTTCGCCAGAGACGTGGCCCATGCCGATGATTTCGCCGCGCCCGAAAGAGTTGTGGGCGATGCGCGTGCCAACGCTCAGTTCAGAAGCCTTGTGGGTGGTGGCATTCCCTGCTGCCGGGGAATCGGCAGCAGGCGTTGATCCGTAACGCGAGTATGAATTGCGCGACAGGCGGTCGACGGGGACGGAATAACGGTTTGCGCCGACGGGTTTGCCGTAGGAGCCGTATGAACTGCCGGAACCGTATCCACCGCGTGGAGACTCGTTCCTCCGGTAGTTGTCAGCGGGACTTGCGAACTCCGTGTCGTAGCTATCGTTGCCGAGATCTTTGGAGGTGTGGGTCTTCAGGAAGCTCCTGTCTATGTCGGATAGAAAGCGCGAGGGGCGGGTCATCTTGGTCTGGCCGTTGCGGAAACGGGACTTGGCGTAAGTTATGACGCAGGTTTTCTCCGCTCTTGTTATCGCCACATACATCAGGCGACGTTCCTCCTCGATGTCGGCGAGGGAATCCATCGCCATCGACGAGGGGAAAAGCTCCTCTTCAGCTCCTACTATGTAGACATGCTTGAACTCAAGACCTTTTGCGGCGTGAACTGTCATCATCGTCACTTTTGGCTCGTCGGTCTTGTCCTGCTCGTCGGCGTCAGTGGCGAGGCTCACCTCCGAAAGGAAGGCCTGCATCGAATTTTCCCCCTCGCCGCTTTCGAGCCGCGAGTCGGAGAATTCCTTCAGGCCTGAGAGAAGCTCCGTGAGGTTTTCCTGGCGGCTGATGCTCTCCGGAGTGTTGTTGTGGGCGAGGAGATTGAGCACTCCGGTGCGGTTGAAGATGAGCTGCCCCAGCTCGTAGGCATTCGATTTCTTGTTGTCTTCGTAAAATAGGTCTATAAGACTGCAGAAATCATCTATTTTCTTGAGTGCGGACTTGGTGATTCCGGAAGGGTATTGGTCCGGATTGTTTATGGCTGTCCAGATGCTCACTCCTCCTGCTATTGCGGCTGCCTGAACCTTGCGCATGGTCGTATCTCCGATTCCTCTTGCAGGATAATTGATGATTCGGCGGAGAGCTTCGTCGTCGTCGGGATTGACGGCCATGCGGAAATATGCGATCATATCCTTTACCTCCTTGCGCTGGTAGAAGGCGATGCCGCCGACAAGGCGATAGGGCATGTTGCGTTTGCGGAGAGCCTCCTCGAGCACGCGGCTCTGGGCGTTGGTACGGTAGAGGATTGCGTAATCGTCGAGCGAATCGTGGCAGGATAGTTTCGACTGCGATATACCGGCGGCCACAATGTATGCCTCCTCGATGTCGCTATAGGTCTGGATCACCTCCACCGGGTCTCCCTTCTCGTTTTCCGAGTAAGTGTGCTTGGGAAGCTGGCGTGTGTTTTTCTCGATCAGCGAACCGGCGGCGTCGACGATGTTGCGGGTCGAGCGGTAGTTGCGTTCGAGGCGGAATGTGCGCAGTCCGGGATACGCGTTCTCCAGATTGATGATGTTGGAGATGTTGGCGCCCCGGAAGGAGTAGATGCTCTGGGCGTCGTCGCCCACGACGCAGATGCGGTTGTCGGGTTTGGCGAGCTGCGACACGATCAGATGCTGGGCGAAGTTGGTGTCCTGATACTCGTCGACGAGCACATAGCGGAAAAACTCGCTGTAGTGGGCGGCGATGTCGGGATTGTCGCGCAGCAGGAGGTTGGTATAGAAAAGGATGTCGTCGAAATCCATGGCGTTGGCGGCATTGCAGCGTTCCACATAAAGTTGGAAAATCCTTGCCGTCATGGGGCGTTTCTGTCGGCGGTCTTCCGCGCCGTAGTTGCGCTCGTACTGCACCGGGGTCATCATCGCGTTCTTGGCGTTGCTGATGGTCGAGGCGATGGTGGCGGCCTTGTAAACTTTCTCGTCGAGACCGAGGTCTTTGACGATCATCTTTATCAGCGAACGGGAGTCGTTGGTGTCGTAGATTGTGAATCCGTTTTTGAAACCTATCTCTTCGGGATGGCGGCGGATGATGCGGAGGAAGATGGAGTGGAAGGTGCCCATCCATAGGCGTGACGCCACTTTTTCGCTCACCAGTTCGGAAATACGCGACTTCATCTCGCGGGCTGCCTTGTTGGTGAAGGTGAGCGCGAGAATTCGGTAGGGCTCGTAGCCCATCCGGAGGAGGTGGACGATCTTGTAGGTCAGCACGCGGGTCTTTCCTGAGCCGGCGCCGGCGATCACGAGCGAGGGACCGTCGCTGTATTTCACGGCTTCGCGCTGCTGCTCGTTGAGTTTGTCGAGATAATTATAATCGGGATTCGTCATCGGAAATTTTTCTTATAAGAGACCTTGAGGTCAAACATGCCGGCCTGTCAGTTTTCGGAAAAGGGCTGGCAGATGTCGGCGTAGTCGGGGATCTTCGGGAGGAAATGATATGTGTCCTGCTCATAGTCGATCTTGCAGCAGTAGTGGTTCAGGCCGTTGCTGACAATAAGATAGCGCGCGCGGAGCGCCATGTTGTAGCGGACTATCTGGTCGAACACGTCTTGCGTGATTTTCACGTGGGGTGCCTTATATTCGACTATTATCAGCGGGCGGCTGTCGCGACCGAACACGATGGTGTCGCAGCGTTTGCGCGTACCGTTGACGCTGATTCCCACCTCGTTGGCGATGAGCGCTTTCGGGTAATGGAATTCGTTTTGAAGCCACGGAACGAAATGCTGCCGCACATATTCCTCGGGCGTGAAGGCCACATATTTTTCCCTCAGGGGGTCCCAGACTTTCAGCATGTCGCCCTCCCTGCGAATGCGGAGGGAGGGGTCGGGCAGATTGAGAGGGGGTAAGTTCATGAATGCAAAATTAGTCAAAAATCGTCTAATGCGGAACATAATCCGTGCCATATTTGCGGGGAGAGCGTGAAATGATAGTAAATTAGCCAATCATTTGCTTATGATTTGGAAATTAATTAAATATTGCGTAATTTTGCGCGAGGTAACCGAGACAGATGTTACAGGGTGATGGAACATGACGTTAACCTTATGTGCGGAATCGTCCCTGCTCCGAGACAACATTAACTTTTTAGCTTGTTAACTTTAATAACTTTTTCAACAATTATCTCATGAAAAAACTACGACTATCGGCTCTTGCCTTAGGTCTGTTGTCGCTGACAGGACTGAGCGCTGCCGACTACGGTCTTCCTTCAGAGATTCAGAAAAGTAATATCCTTCACTGTTTCGACTGGACGATTTCCGACGTAAAGGCCAGCCTGCCCAACATCGCTGCGGCAGGATTCGGCTCGGTTCAGCTTTCCCCGCTGCAGAGAAGTGACGTGCGCACAGGTTCTCCCTGGCATGATCTCTATCGCCCCTACGACCTTGCCTTCAAAGGTGGTCTCGGTACAGAGGCTGAGCTCAAATCGCTCTGCGAGGAGGCTGCGAAATACGGCATCAAGATTATCGTCGATGTCGTTGCAAATCACGTTGACAAAACTTCGGGTTATCACGACACGTGGTGGGATTCCAACGGTCGCGTGCGCTGGGAGGGCGGTATCAACTACGGCAACCGCAACAGCATCACCCACGGACAGCTCGGCGATTACGGAGACATCAACTCGGAAGACTCCGAGGTTCAGAAACGCGCCAAGAGCTATATCCAGAAACTCGCCGACCTCGGTGTGAAGGGTATCCGCTGGGATGCCGCAAAACATATTGGCCTTCCCTCCGAAGGTTGCAACTTCTGGAAAACCGTGACATCTGTCTCCGGAATGTGGCACTACGGCGAAATCCTTGATTCTCCGGGTCCCAACGAGGGCATCATCAAGGAGTATGCCAACTATATGTCGGTTACCGACAACCAGTACTGCAACGCGGCTGCCCGCGACAACGGCGGTCTCCCCGGCGGCTACGGCGGCAAATGGGCCGTTGACTACAAGATCGGTGACAAGTGCGTCTACTGGGCCGAGAGCCACGACACATACAGCAACGACGGTTGGTCGTGCAATGTAGACCAGTCGGTCATCGACCGCGCATACGCAGCTTTCGCATGCCGCAACGATGCCACCGCTCTCTATTTCTCGCGTCCCAACGCCAAAGGTTTCAACAATATCAAGGTCGGCAAAGGCTCCACCCACTTCACGGAGAAGCAGGTTGCCGAGGTCAACAAGTTCAGAAACGCAATGGTAGGCCGCGCCGACTATTTCACCAACAGCGGCAATGCCGTCTCCATCACGCGTAAAGATGGCGGCGCAGTCATCATCATGAAGGGTAGCGGTAACGTCTCGATCGCCAACGGCGGAGGGTACTGCCCGGCAGGAACCTACACCGACCGCGTATCAGGCGGCACCTTCACCGTGACGGCCAGCACCATCTCCGGTAACGTAGGTGCAAGCGGCATCGCCGTAATCTACGACGGCGGTGTGACACCTCCCGATCCGGGCCCCAGCCCCACACCCACGCCCGGCGACGGAATCACAATCTATTACGACAACTCTAACACAAAATGGAGCAACGTCAACATCCATTACTGGGACACTCCCAACACCACCTGGCCCGGCACTGCCATGACCAAGGTTAAGAATAACGTATGGTCATACACATTCACGGCCGACGTATCTTCGCTCTCCGGATTCCTCTTCTGCGACGGCTCCGGCTCCGGCGACAACAACCAGACAGACGACTTCACGCAGGTTCCGGTTGCCAACCACATCTATAAAGGTGCGGGCGGTTCGAAAGGCGCCGTTACCGACGAAGGTCTTTACGGCGACGTTCCGACTCCTACGACTCCGACAGTGACAGCATCCCCCGCTTCCGGCACATCCTTCACCGAGAGCGTGAGAGTGACCCTGACGGTTTCTCCTGAAGCTACCATTTACTATACTGTAAACGGTTCTGCTCCGACATCCTCCTCTTCCGTTTACTCGTCGCCTCTCACATTCGCCGAGACAACGACTCTGAAGACTCTCGCAGTAGCAGCCGACGGCGCAAGCAAGGAACAGTCGTTCACCTACACCAAGAGCAGCACTCCCGGCCCCGGCCCCGGCCCGCAGCCTGAGCCCGGCAACAATCTGATTACGGATTATTATAAGGTGAACCCCAACGGCCAGTGCGGTTCGTTCAAGACTGTCAACGTCAGCGGTCATCCCGCATCGGGCGCATTCAGCAACTGGAGCGAGAGCGACCTTATCGCCCAGGGTGTGGCACGCGACGTATGCCAGGCATTCCGCGGAACCCACGAGCGTCCTATCGTAGACTCCTACGCAATCTATGCCGCTTACGATAACGACAACCTTTACCTCGGCGCCCAGTTCGTATATACAGTCTGGGATCTCGGTGGAGAAGGAAAGCAGCCCGGCGAATCCAAACCCTACAACATGGACGGCCACATGATCTGGGCTCTCGACCTTGATCCCGCCGTTTCGTTCGACGGTTACATCAACGGCGCAGGCCCTATCTGGAGCGACCAGTTCAAGGGTGCGAAATTTGAGAATGGCGTTGACCATGTGATCATGCTCTCCACCAAACCCCAGACCAACAACTTCACGCTCTTTAAACCGACACCCGACGGCCACGCAAGCTACGATCCGGAATACTGCATCGCCAAACCGGCCGGTATGACCTACGGATATACCGACGGTCTGCTTCCCTCGATCGAGCACATCTGGGGTCAGTCCGAATTCGGTTACGATCCCGAGCTCCTCAAAGGGAACGAAGGTTTCGTTGACCTGAAAGGTGAAATCGACGAATCTGCCCATACTTTCTATGAGTTCAAGATTCCTCTGAGCGTTCTCGGCATCACGGCCGACTATATCCGCAACACCGGTATCGGCGTGATGTATGTCGACAAGTACGGTGTAAGCCCCGTCGGCGGTACTCCTTACGATCCCTCTTACTTCGACGATCCATTCAGCGAGTATTCCTACGGCGACAACACGTCGGCCGAGAAAGAGGATGAGGATATCATCACCTACGCTCCCGCCCGCGTCGGCAGGCTCGCGACATCCGCAATCGAGAATATCGAGAGCGCCGTCGAGGCAGCCGACATGCCCGCTGAGTATTACACTCTCCAGGGTATCCGCGTCATCGAGATGAGCCAGCCCGGCCTCTATATCGTGAAGAAAGGAAACAAGACGTGCAAGGTTCTAGTGAAATAAAGTTCACGATACTAAAATTTTTATGCTTCGCGGCTCTGACCGGCCGCGAAGCAGCCAGAAAAGCTTTCCTATAGTTTCGAATTATCAAACCTTAAAATTTAGAACTCAGATAACCTTGAAATCTACGGCAAAGCTAACTCATTATTGAAAACAATTATCGTTTAATTTAAACTATACTTAACATTATTAGCTTTACATGAAAACATTTTCAAAGATCCTTCTCGGAGCATTGATGACGGCATGCGTGTTGCCTGCCCAAGCCTCGTTTGTAGGCGACCGCACGGACTTCCGTGACGAAACCATCTACTTCGCGATGACAACCCGTTTCTATGACGGCGACCAGAAAAACAATGTCTGCACCTGGGACAAGCAGCAACAGCAGATTGATGACAAAGACCCGTGTTGGCGCGGTGACTTCGCCGGCCTGATCGAGAAGCTCGACTACATCAAGGCCCTCGGCTTCACAGCCATCTGGATCACACCTATCGTGCAGAACGGTTCCGGCATCGACTACCACGGCTATCACGCCATGGACCTGTCGACTGTCGATCTCCGTTATGAAAGCCGCAAGGAATGGGGCTCCGCAAAGGATGTCAAATTCCAGGACCTCATCGACGCAGCTCACGCAAAAGGCCTCAAGATCGTGCTCGACGTTGTGCTTCAGCACACCGGCAACTTCGGCGAGGCAAAACTCAATCCTCTCTTCACCCGCAATCAGAATATCCGCAACCAGGCAAGCATCGAACACTGCATGAAGCCCGGTGACCGCCTCGGTTCCGACTATTGGAAACTTCCGCTTAAAGAGCAGTATCCGGCCCGCTGGATTTACTTCAAGAATCCGCAGTATGAGCCCCACAACTATTACCATCACTACGGCACCGGCTGGAACTGGGACTTACCCAACCGCTGGTGGGGTCAGATCGCAGGCGACTGCGTTGACCTCAACACCGAAAACGACGCAGTGGCCGAATATGTTGTGGAGTGCTACGGCAAATTCATCGAGATGGGTGTCGACGCTTTCCGCATCGATACATCCGGCCATATCTCGCCGCTCACGTTCAATACGCAGTTCATCCCGCAGTTTACCGAGCTGGGCAAGAAATACAAGAACAAACGTCTCAACGGCGCCGACTTCTTTATGTTTGGCGAGGTTTGCCAGCGTTTCCAGGGCTCGGTTGTATATCGCAATCAGCCGAACCTTTCAAGCTATTTCTACACATGGAAGTCTGATCCCTCTCTCGTAAGTGAGTTCAACGCTCAAAGCTCCGCTGACTGGTGGGATGGCCAGGTTCTCCCCGAAGGTCATGACACTCCCGTCGGCCCAATGGCAGTCTGCGAAAAAGATGTCACTGACAAGGCCCGTTCGAACAACGCCCTGATGATCAACGGCGCATGGCACGAACCCGACTATTCTCAGTGGTCAGGATTCAGCATCATCGACTTCCCCGTTCACTACAGTTTCAAGAGCGTCGGTGACATTCAGCAATATTTCAAACAGGACAACTATTACAACGACGCCACGTATAACGTGGTATATGTCGATTCTCACGACTACAGCCCGGGTCCCAACGACGGCATCCGTTTCAACGGCGGCACAGAGCAGTGGGCCGAGAACCTCTCCTGGATGTTCACATTCCGCGGCATCCCCTGTCTCTACTACGGATCTGAGGTTGAATTCCAGGCCGGCAAGGTCATCGACGACGGTATGAACACGAAACTTAAAGACACCGGTCGCGCATACTTCGGCCAGTACCTCGAGGGAAGTGTGACTGCTTCCGATTTCGGTGAGTATACAGCATCCGGTCAGGTTGCTCAGACACTTAACGGCGACCTCGCCTTCCATCTGCAGCAGCTTAACAAGATCCGTGCTGCCGTCCCCGCTCTCCGCAAAGGTCAGTATACCTACGACGGCTGCTCGGCCAACGGCGGCTGGGCATTTAAGCGCGCTTACAAAGACAGCTACGCTCTCGTAGCCGTTAACGGCGGTGCAACCTTCACCAACGTACCCGCCGGAACCTACACTGATATCGTGACAGGCAAGACATACAACGGCGGCGGCACAATCACCGTCGATGCTCCCAAGAACAAGGGCCAGCTCCGCGTGCTCGTAAAGGGCTGGACAGGCGGCAAGGTCGTAGAAGACGGCAAGTTCATCTATACCACAAGCGCTGTTGCCAAGGGCGGCAAACCGACAGCTACCGATACAGGTGCAACCGAGTTCTACACGAAGGAGGATGCAATTGACGAGAACGCCGTCATGATCTTCAGCCCCAACGGCGGAACGTTCAACACTAACACTCTCACCGTAAACGTAAGCCTTAGTCCCGCTGCTACCTCCGGCAAGTTCAAGGTAGGCAACGCAGCTGAAGTTACCATGAACCAGGGTGAAACCAAGACGTTCACCATCGGTGCGGACATGGACTTCAACGAAACCGTTACAGTTACCTGGAGCGCATCCAATAACCTCGGAACAGAGACAGGCTCCGTAACTTACAAGAAGGTTGACCCCAACGCAGTAATCACCGTATACTGCAAGGCTGCTTCCGCTCCCTATATCTACGCATGGGATGACAACGGCAAGCTTAACGGCAATTGGCCCGGCAAGAAGATGACTTCGACTGCAGTTGTTAAAGGCGAGACATTCTACACCTTCACAGAGCCCAACAGCAAGAACTTCAACATCATCTTCAACAACGGCAGCGGCGCTAAGACAGCCGACATCATGGGAATCACCGGCGATGTTTATTACACCTACGACGGCGGCTCCAGTGCCAAGCTTTATAACTTCGACGAACCGGGTCCCGGTCCCGAACCCCAGCCCGGCGAGTTCACGATCTATTACGACAACTCCGAAACCAACTGGTCAGAGCCCCACATCCATTACTGGAATAACCCGAACACTTCATGGCCCGGCGTATCTCTGACCCACGTTGTCGACAACGTATGGAAGTACACATGGAGTGAGGAACCCTCGAGCCTCAACGGCTTCCTCTTCTGCAAGAACGACGGTAGCCAGCAGACCAAAGAATACTTCCAGAAACCCCAGAAATCTCACCTCTATCTCGGCCACCCCGGTGGCTCTGTTGAGGACAAGGGCTTGTGGGCATCTTCCGGAATCGACATGACCCAGTCCTTAGGTGTCGATGTCCGCGTGAACGGCGGTGAAGTCTACATCCTCGCCGACCATGAGGCAGATGTAGCCATCATCTCCCTTACAGGCATCGTGAAATATGCTCACGTTGTTCCCGGTGTCACGGTTCTTGACGACCTCCACGGCTTCTATATCATCAACGGTAAGAAGGTAATGGTGAAATAATCTGAGAAGAGAACACAACGAGAAGATATAGTTAGTAAACTATATTATCAAAACTTATCGAGCGAGAGACGGCCGGCGTGCCGTCTCTTTCTCATTTATGCACTCTCTTTCCGGCACCTTCCTTCCCAATTCTGTTTTAGTATTGATGTTTTGAAGAATTTTGGTTAAATTTGCATTTGGCGAAAGCCTTATAATCGGAATATCCAACAAAACATATATAAGATTATGGCATCAAAGGTTTACTTTACGAATTTGCGCACCAACGCAAACACCAACCTTCTTGACAAGCTCGAGCGACTCTGTATCCGCGCCGGTCTGCTGAACATGGAACTGAAAGACCAGTTTGTGGCCATCAAGCTTCACTTCGGCGAACCGGGCAACCTGGCTTACATCCGTCCGAACTTCGCGGAGCGGCTCGTTGACCTCCTCCGCAAGCAAGGCGCCAAACCTTTCCTCACCGACTGCAACACACTCTATTCAGGACGCCGATCAAATGGTGTGGACCATATCGAGTCGGCTATGGAGAACGGCTTCAATCCGATAGCCGTGAAGGCTCCAGTTGTCATCGCCGACGGTATCAAGGGTGTTGAAGACCGCGAGATTCCACTCGACAACGCCGAATATTGCAAGACTCCGAAGATTGGAGCAGCCTTGGCCGACGCCGACGTCATCATCTCTTTCACCCACTTCAAGGGGCATGAGATGGCCGGATTCGGCGGCGCACTGAAGAACCTCGGCATGGGCGGCGGCTCGGTAAGGGGAAAGCTGGAGATGCACGGAAACTCCAAACCCACAATCAACCGCGACAACTGCATAGGCTGCGGCGTATGCGTGCGCCATTGCAACCATCATGCCCTTTCGCTCGACGCCGAGCACAAGGCAGTGATCAATTACGACAACTGCGTCGGTTGCGGACAGTGCGTGGCTCTCTGCCAGCATGAGGGTGCGGTGCTCAAAGGATGGGATTCCTCTGAAAACCTCAACTGCAAGATTGCGGAATACACAGAGGCTGTGCTTAAGGACAAGCCATCGTTCCATATCTCATTTATCATGAACGTATCCCCCGAGTGCGACTGCTGGAACCACAACGATGCCGCCGTCGTTCCCGACCTCGGCATACTCGCTTCGACCGATCCCGTCGCACTCGACCAGGCCTGCGTCGACATGGTGAAGAAGGCTCCGGTATTGCCCTCCGACAATGAGCTCGAGAACGCCCATGAGCATGAGGATCTCGCCGGTCAGGACAAGTTCCATCTCCTTCACCCCGACACCAACTGGGAGGCAGGCCTTGTGCATGCCGAAAAGCTCGGCCTCGGCACCCGCGAGTATGAACTTGTGAACTGCGGATAATTTCTGCTAAAATATTAATTTGCTAAAATCATGGCAGAGAATCAGAATGCCGAAGGGGCTGTAAAGAGGACGGAAACAGCCGGGGAAAAGCCGAAAGTCAGTTTCCGTCGCAAGCCTGAATGGCTGAAGATCCAGCTTCCACGCGGCTTCAAGACCAAGCAGCTGATCGGTTTGCTAAACGACAAGCATCTTCACACGATATGCTCCAGCGGAATGTGTCCCAACAGGGCGGAATGCTGGGGAGCGGGAACGGCCACCTTTATGATCGGCGGAAACATCTGCACGCGCAATTGCCGCTTCTGCAACGTGACCGGGGGCAAGCCCGGTCCGCTTGATCCGAAGGAGATCGACGACATAGTCAATTCGATCAGTCAGCTCAAGCTGAAGCATGTGGTGATCACTTCTGTGACCCGCGACGACCTTCCCGACCAGGGAGCGGGACATTGGGCCGCATGCATAAGGGCGATCAAGGAGAAGTGTCCCGGCGTGACGATGGAGGTGCTCATTCCCGACATGCAGGGCCGTGAGGATCTTCTCGACATCATCATCGCCGAGAAGCCGGAAATCATTTCCCATAACATGGAGACTGTGCGCAGGCTGACTCCGGAGGTGCGCAGAGTTGCGCAATACGACCGTTCGCTCGCCGTGCTCCGTTACCTGGCATCGCGCGGAGTGAAGACCAAGTCTGGAATCATGCTCGGTCTGGGTGAGATCCGCGAGGAAATCCTCGAGACGATGGACGACCTTCTTGCCGTCGATTGCCGAATCATGACCATCGGCCAGTATCTCCAGCCCTCCAAACTGCATTATCCCGTGCAGGATTATATCCATCCCGACACTTTTGCCGAATATGGCCGCATAGGGCGCGAGAAAGGTTTCCGGCATATCGAGTCTTCCCCGATGGTGCGCTCCAGTTATCACGCTGAAAAACATCTTCACTGATGGCTTCGAATTCAGAGGAAAAGAGTCTGAATCCGGCTCCGATAGCCGAAGACTGGGGAGTGTGCGACTATCGCGGCGCCTGGGACCGTCAGCATGACATCTGCAATCAGCTCAAAGAGGATCCATCGGCTCCCGAAAGGATAGTGCTTGTGGAGCATAAGCCGGTCTATACACTCGGTTTTCACGGTAATGCTGCCAATCTGATCGCTTCGGAAGAGAGGCTTCGCTCGATGGGCGCCGAGTGCATACGCATAGAGCGAGGCGGCGACATTACCTATCACGGTCCGGGGCAGCTTGTGGTCTATCTGTTCATAAATCTTGTGAAGCATGGTCTGGGTGTGAAGAAATATATCGAGATGCTTGAGGAATCGGTGAGGGAACTGTGCGCTTCGTATGGCGTGGAGACAACCAGCAACAACGATGCGATCGGCGTCTGGATCGACTGGGAGAAGCCGACGGCGAGGAAGATCTGCGCGATAGGGGTGAAGGTGAGCCATGGCGTGACAATGCATGGTCTTGCGCTCAATGTCAACACCGATCTCTCGGCGTTTTCCCTTATCAATCCCTGCGGATTTACCGACAAGGGGGTGACGTCGCTGCAGAAGGAACTTGGCCGCGAGGTCTCCATGGCTGAAGTGAAGGGGCGCCTGCTCAAAGTCCTTGCCTCGCGCTTAAGCAAATAGCAAACCTCTTCGATAACGAACCCTTCATCGCGGATAAAATCAATTTAAACATAAAAAAGATAGCCGTCAGTTTTGGCGGCTATCTTTTTATGCTTTTTGGGAGCTTTTACTCTGCTTTGGCGGCTTCGGCGGGTTCTGCCGTATCAGCTGCGGGGGCTGCGGCTTCGGGTGCTTTCTTTGCCCCGGTGCCGTTTTTCAGATATTTGTCGAGGAAGCGGAAGAAGCAGCGCTGCCAGAGGATGGCGTTCTGGGGTTTGAGAATCCAGTGGTTCTCGTCGGGGAATACCACCATTTCGGCTTCAAGACCATGCATCTTGGCGGCGTTGAAGGCCATCATGCCCTGCGAGGCGAGGATGCGGTAGTCGAGTTCGCCGACAGTGATGAGCATCGGAGCCGTCCAGTTGTCGACATAGCGGTGGGGAGAGTTTTCGTATGTGCGCTGGGCGATAGCGTTGCCCTTGTCCCAATAGGGGCCGCCGAGGTCGAAGTCGGCAAACCACATCTCCTCCGTCTCGAGATACTGGGCCTCGATGTTGAAGATGCCGGCATGGGCGATGAGGGCTGCATAGCGGCCGTTGTTGTGGCCTGCGAGCCAGTAAACTGAGAAACCGCCGTAGCTTGCTCCGATTGCTCCGACTTTCGAAGCGTCAACATACGGACGCGAAGCGATATAATCGGTAGCGGCGAAGTAATCCTGCATGTTCTGGCCGCCGTAGTCGCCTGAGATCTGACGGTTCCACTCCGTTCCGAAGCCGGGAAGGCCGCGGCGGTTGGGCGCGATCACGACATATCCGTGAGCGGCCATGATCATGAAGTTCCAGCGATAGCTCCAGAACTGGCTGACAGCCTGCTGCGGGCCACCCTGACAATAGAGGATGGCGGGATATTTTTTGTTGGGATCGAAATCGGGGGGAAGGATCTCCCAGCATGTCATCATCTTGCCGTCGGTGGTCGGCACTTTCACCTTCTTCACTTCGCCAAGCTTGAGCTGGCCGAGGAGTTCGGTGTTGATGTTGGTGAGCTGTTTGACAGCTCCCTTCTTCACGCTGACTATCTCCTTCGGGAAACGCATCGAATTGCGTAGGGCGATGACCTCGGTGTCGCTCACGGGGTGGATGCCGCCGAAGTCGGCGATTTCATTGGCGAGAGTGTCGATGCGGCATGTTGCGACGTCGATGTCGAACACCGGTTCGGTCCCTTCATAATATCCGGCGAAGAAAATCTTCTTTCCGCTCGGAGCCCATGCGATCTGCTCGGGCCAGTAGTCCCAGTTGGCGGTGAGGTCGCGCGTCCGGCGGGTCTGCATGTCCATGACCATCAGGCGCTTCTTGTCGCTCTCGAATTTGGCTGTCTCCATCGAGAGCCAAGCGAGCTGTTTGCCGTCGGGGGAGAAGACGGGGTCGGTGTCGTAACCGGGCATTCCCTCGGTGAGAAGCGATGTCTTTCCGCTCTCGAGCTCATAGAGATAGAGGCCGGAGTCGGTGGAGAATGCATAATCCTGGCCTTTCAGCTTGCGGCTCACGTAGACGAGCGATTTGCTGTCGGGATTCCAGGCGAAAGCGTCGGCGCCGCCGAAGGGACGCATCGGGCATTCAAACGGTTCGCCGGCCATGATGTCTTTGGCATTGGTCACGCCCTGAATCGAGAAATCGGCCACGAAGGGATGGGGAATGCGAGTCACCCATTCATCCCAGTGCTTATACATGAGGTCGTCGACCACGCGGCCTGTGGTTTTCGGAAGACCCTCGAAGAGCGTCGAGTCTTTGTCGAAAGCGTCGATCGGGCTGCCATAGACGATCTTCTTGTTGTCGGGAGAAATCTCGAAGCATTCGATACCGTTCTCCACCTTAGTGAGGCGTTTTTCCTGACCTCCGTCTTTGTTGATGCAGAATATCTGCATGGCTTTGGTCTCCTCGTCCATGCGGAGGAAGGCGATCTTGTTGCCGTCGTCAAACCAGCGGATGTTTCCTTCCGAGGCGGCGGTGCGGGTGAGGGCGGTCATGTTGCTGCCGTCGATGTCGATCATGTAGATCTCGGCGTTCCCCTTGTTCTCCTTGATGTCCTCATATTTGAGAGTGAAGATCACCTTTTTTCCATCGGGCGAAGGGGTGGCCTCGCCGACCTGGCCGAAAGATTCGAGCACTTCGGGAGTGAGCATGCCGTTTTCTACCTTTACATCGGGTTTGCCGATGATTTTGCCTTCATCCTTGCATTTGCAGGAGGTGACGGCGAGCGGCAATAACATTGCGCACATTGCTACTGTTGTTTTGTTCATGTTTTTTTAGATTTATGGTGTTTGAAATCTTTTGATTTGTTTCCGAAGAGAGCCTGAATCAGGTCGGGGCGCTTCATGCGCCTCAGTTCGTTGATGATTGCGCCGCGTTCCTCCGGCTTATACCAGAAGAAAAACTGGCGCTGAGCGAGTTTCTCCTTCTCCGAGCGTGGAGTGAACACTTTCTCGCCGGTGTAGGGATGGAAGCCGGTGTAATAGATCTCGGTGGCCACGGTCATAGGGGTTGGAGTGAAATCCTGCACCTGTTCGAGGCGGAAATCGAGGTCTTTGGTAATCGCGGCGAGTTCGGCCATATCCTCTTCGCGGCAAGCGGGATGGGAGGAGATGAAGTAGGGGATGAGCTGCTGCCGCAGCCCTTCTTCGCGGTTCACCCGGTCGAATATCCGCTTGAATTGCCGAAACTGGTCGAACGAGGGTTTGCGCATGCACTGGAGCACCCGGTCGGAGGTGTGTTCGGGCGCAACTTTGAGGCGCCCGCTCACATGGGAGGTGATGAGTTCCCGCATATAGCGCCGGTTGGCTTCGGCGATTTCCTGCGATTTTGCAGGCGCCATAGAGAGGTCATAGCGCACGCCGCTTCCGATAAAGGATTTCTTGACTCCGGGCAAAGCGTCGACGGCATGGTAGACGTCGAGCAGCGGCCGGTGGTCGTTGTCGAGATTTGGGCAGGGCTTGGGGTGAAGGCACGACGGTCGCACGCACTTGGCGCATATCGAACGGTCGCGGCCACCCATGGCATACATGTTGGCCGACGGGCCGCCGAGGTCGGAGATATAACCCTTGAAATCATCCATCTCCGTGACTTGGCGCGCCTCTTTGAGAATTGATTCCTTTGAACGGGAAGCGATGAATTTCCCCTGGTGGGCCGAGATGGTGCAGAACGCGCAGCCGCCGAAACAGCCGCGGTGCATGCAGATGGAATGGCGGATCATCTCGTAGGCCGGGATTGTCTTCCCTTTGTATCTCGGATGGGGAGTGCGCATGTAGGGAAGGTCGAACGAGGCGTCAATCTCGCCGGTGGTCATTGGGGGAAGCATCGGGTTGATCTTCACCGTTTTCCCTTTTGCTTTCTGCCATATCACGCTCCCGGCGTATTTGTTTGATTCCTCTTCGACGTGGCGGAAATTGAGAGCCTGCAGTTTCTTATTGCGCAGACAATCCTCGAAAGATGCGAGCACGATGTCGCCTTTGGCCGGAGTTTCGTAGGTGATGAACGCCGTCTGCGGCAGAGTGGTTATGTCGGCGAGCTTCTCTCCGGCATCGAGACGGCGGGCGAGTTCGACCGTGGTCCGTTCGCCCATTCCGTAGACAATCATGTCGGCCGGGGCGTCGAGCAGAATCGAGGGGCGGAGACGGTCTTCCCAATAGTCGTAGTGGGCCACTCTGCGGAGTGATGCTTCTATCCCACCGGCAATCACCGGCACGTCGGGATAAAGTTCCTTGAGGATTTGCGTATATACTATCGTTGGATAATCGGGGCGCATTCCGTGGCGGCCTCCCGGCGTATAGGCGTCGTCGTGGCGCATGCGGCGGTTGGCGGTGTAATGGTTCACCATCGAATCCATCGCACCGGCGGAAACTCCGAAGAAAAGCCTCGGGCGGCCGAGTTTGCGGAAGTCGCGCAGATCGTCGCGCCAGTTGGGCTGGGGCACGATCGCCACCTTGAAACCGGCGGCCTGAAGCGATCTTCCGATCACCGCCGCGCCAAACGAGGGATGATCCACGTAGGCGTCGCCTGAGAAGAGGATCACGTCGGGCTGCTCCCAGCCGAGCGCCTCGATCTCGTCGCGGGTCGTCGGGAGGTATAGCCTCTTGTCGTATTTTTTCGGCAATTTGTCAGACATCCTTTCTCGGTTACTCAATTGGCTTTGATTGTTTTGTTCTTGATGCCGTCATGAAGATCCTGAAGCTTGATGAGTTCGTCGCGCAGCTGGGCGGCCTCGATGAAGTCCATTCGCTTGGCGGCGTCTGTCATCTCCCTCTTCAGCATTTCGATGCGCGACTCCATGTCGCCCGGCGTCATATAAAGCACGGTCGGATCAGCCACGAGGCCGACCTGATGCTCCTCCTCGATGTAGGGACGCGGAGCCGACGGGCGTTCGGGTGAATGCGCTGGCTTCTGTTTCGGCGCAACGTGGGGCGAGGCTTTCCGGTCGGCAGTCTTGTTGCCCTTTTCGTAAAGTTCGATAAGCTCGTTGTTGCTCTTCTTCACGATCGGGGTCGGCACGATTCCATGTTCCATGTTATATTGCATCTGCTTTGCGCGCCGGCGTTCGGTCTCGTCGATGGTGCGCTGCATGGAATCGGTGATTTTGTCGGCATACATTATGACCTTCCCGTTGACGTTTCGGGCGGCTCGGCCTGCGGTCTGCGTCAGCGAACGGTGGTTGCGGAGGAAACCCTCCTTGTCGGCGTCGAGGATAGCCACGAGGCTCACCTGCGGAAGGTCGAGGCCCTCGCGGAGGAGGTTGACGCCGATCAGCACGTTGTAGATTCCGTTGCGCAGGTCGTCGAGAATACGCATGCGCTCGAGGGTGTCGACGTCGCTGTGGATATAGGCGGAGTTGATGCCCCAGCGGAGAAGATGCTTGTTGAGCTCTTCGGCCATGCGCTTGGTGAGAGTGGTGATGAGCGTGCGCTCACCGGCTTCGATGCGCAGACGGATTTCCTCCATAAGGTCGTCGATCTGATTGGCTGTGGGGCGCACTTCGATCTCCGGATCGAGAAGACCGGTGGGGCGTATCACTTGCTCCACGAAGACACCTTCGGTCTGCTCCATCTCGTAGTCGCCGGGAGTGGCGCTCACGTAGATGGTCTGCGGGGTGAGACGTTCGAACTCCTCGAATTTCAGCGGACGGTTGTCGATGGCGGCCGGAAGGCGGAAACCATATTCCACGAGGTTGATCTTTCGCGAGAGGTCGCCGCCGTTCATTCCTCTGATCTGGGGAAGGGTCACGTGGCTCTCGTCGATGATGGTGAGGAAGTCTTTCGGAAAATAGTCGAGGAGGCAGAACGGACGCATTCCCGGCTCGCGGCCGTCGAAATAGCGGGAATAGTTCTCGATGCCGCTGCAGTGTCCGAGCTCCTTGATCATCTCTATGTCGTAGGTGACGCGCTCCTTGAGTCGTTCGGCTTCGAGGATGCGACCTTCGTTACGGAAGAATTCGCACTGGCGGCCGAGGTCGAGGGTTATCTGGTCGATGGCCTTGAGTGTCCGCTCCTTGGAGGAGACGAAAATGTTGGCGGGGTAGATGTTGAATCCTTCGAGGTTTTCGAGCACCGCACCGCTCGCCGGATCGACGGTCTGGATCTTCTCGATCTCGTCGCCCCAGAAAATCACCCTTAGCTGAATATCTTCAAATGAGAGCTTGATGTCGACGGTGTCGCCTTTGGCACGGAACTGGCCGTTGTTGAGCTCGATTTCCGTGCGGGAATAGAGCGACTCGACGAGCTTTCGCAGGAAAGCGTTGCGCGAGATGTGGTCGCCGACGGCAATCTTCACGACTGTCTGGGCGAAATCCTCGGGGTTGCCCATACCGTAGATGCAGCTGACGCTGGAGACCACTATGACGTCGCGGCGCCCGGAGAGGAGGGCGGCGGCGGTGGAAAGACGCAGACGGTCGATCTGCTCGTTGATCATCAGGTCTTTCTCGATATATTTGTCCGACCCGGGTATATAGGCCTCGGGCTGGTAATAGTCGTAATAGCTCACGAAATATTGCACGCTGTTTTCGGGAAAGAAGTTTTTCATTTCCGAATAAAGCTGGGCAGCGAGCGTCTTGTTGTGGGAAAGGATGAGAGTCGGACGTTTCACCTGCTGGATCACGTTGGCCATGGTGAAAGTCTTTCCGCTGCCCGTCACTCCGAGCAGCGTCTGATGCTTCTGACCGGCATTTACTCCGGCCACAAGCTCGGCGATTGCTTCCGGCTGGTCGCCGGTGGGGAAATAATCAGACGTCAGTTTGAATTCCATATCTCGCAAATATAATAAAAATCTATGGAATTTATTCAAAACCGGTTCCTTAAATTGTGAACAAAGCATAAAAAATCGAAGAACGCGCGGGGGCGTCCTTCGATTTAATAAATTCGGAATTTGGAATTTTGAATTTTGAGTTCAGGATTTGCAGAGCGTCATGAACTCGGCTCGGAGAGCGGGATCGTCTTTAAAGAGGCCGTTGTATTCGAAGGTGGTTGTGGCGGCGTCCTGTTTCTCCACTCCGCGCATCTTCATGCAAAGGTGCTCGGCGGTGCAGCTGACGATCACCCCCTTGGTCGGCATGGCCTCGGAGAGGAGTTGGCAGATCTGGGCGGTCATTCGTTCCTGCACCTGGAGCCGACGGGCGAAATTGTCGACAATACGGGCGAGCTTCGAAAGACCGATCATCTTTCCGTCGGGGATGTATCCGACCGACACTTTGCCGAAGAAGGGAAGGATATGATGTTCGCAAGTGGAGTAGAACTCGATGTCGCGGACGATCACCATCTGCGATCCTTCATATTCGAATATGGCCTGACGCGCAGTGGCGAGAGGATCCATCCTGTATCCTTGCGTCACGTCGAGCAAGGCTTTGGCGGCCCTGACAGGCGTCTTCACCAGCCCTTCGCGCGTAGGATCTTCACCGACGAGGCGCAGAATCGCTTCATAGTGGGCAGCAATCTGCGCCACAAGTTCGGGATCATGTTTATATTTGGAGGCCATTGACTGACAGTAACCTTGTTTTTATCAGACGGCTGCCCGAAGCAGCCTCTATTTGATGACGACGATCTGACTTTTCACCACTCTCATTTCGGAGGCGAACTGGGGGAAAGCCCTTTTGAGTTCGGCGATGGCAGCCTGGGCTTCGGCCTGGGTGCGGAAATTGCCGATTCTCGTATACCAGTTGGGAGAACTTGAGGAAGTGTAAACCTGCCCGCGGTATTTGGGGAATCTGGCGGCGATGGCGTTGCCGCGCGCCTTGGCCCTTCGTTCAAGGGAATGCTGATTGCGGCCGTCGCTGAACACCTGAATGCGGAATCCGCTCATCTTGTTGATTCCGGGGCGCAGATGCTGCTCCTGCTTCTGGGGCTTCGACACCTGTTCGCGAAGCAGATCGTCGAGGATGCTTTGCGGGATGTCGATTGTCACGTTGCTGTCAGACTCCACCACGATCCTTTCAATCGCGTTGGCGGCCTGAGGCGCCGGTTCGGCGGGCGACTGAGCCGCAACCGGAAGCATGAAGCTCCCGGCTATGGCTGCCGTTATGATTCTCTTGAATAGCTGCATGAGGGGGTATGACTTATTTGTCGAAAGCCGAGATGATGCCGAGGAAGTCCTCAGCCTTGAGGGCAGCGCCACCGATGAGGCCGCCGTCGACGTCGGGCTTTGCGAAGAGTTCCTTGGCGTTGCCGGGCTTGCAGCTTCCGCCGTAAAGGATCGACGTGTTGTCGGCAACTTCCTTGCCATATTTTTCAGCGATCACGCTGCGGATGTGGGCGTGCATGTCCTGAGCCTGCTCGGCTGTGGCGGTCTTGCCGGTGCCGATGGCCCAAACGGGCTCGTAGGCAACCACGATCTTGGCGAAATCCTCGGCGGGAAGCTCGAAGAGAGCCTCAACCTGGCCTTTCACAACATCGTTGTATGTACCGTTTTCGCGCTGCTCGAGAACCTCACCCACGCAGAAGATGGGCTTGAGTCCGTTTTCAAGGGCGATTTTTGTCTTGGCAAGTAGCTGCTCGTTGTTCTCGCCGAAATACTGGCGACGCTCGCTGTGGCCGAGGATCACGTATTCTGCGCCGGTGGATTTCACCATCGAAGCGCTGACTTCGCCGGTGTATGCGCCTTTGGCATGCTCTGAGCAGTTCTCCGCGCCAAGTTTCACGAGTTCGGGCTCGAGCACGGCGTTGACCGATGTGAGATGGGTGAAAGGCACGCAGACAATAACCTCGCAGTTGGCTTTCTTGTCCTTGAGGAGGTTGTTGACGTTGTTGGCGAGTTCTACGCCCTCGTCGAGCGTTGTGTTCATTTTCCAGTTTCCTGCAACGATGTTCTTTCTCATTGTCTTAAGATTTTTTCTCTTAGCTTATGTCGGCAAGACGCCGGCCGCTGTTGACACGGTTGCGTCTGCCTTGGTTTCAAATTGCAAAATTAACACAAAAGGCCCGAAAATCAAAATTTTCGGGCCTAAGAGTATGTCAAGTGTCTGTTTCAGCTTGTTTTCACGCTGACAGGATGGTCTGAATCACTCGCCGAGGTTGACGGCGTAGTAATATTTCTTGCCGGTGGGGTAGACTCCGGTGAGGAACATCACTTTGTCTTCGTCGGCGCTCTTCATGATCGAGTCGTAGATATATTCCACGTCGTCGGTGGAGCTTACGGGGGTGCCGTTGATGTCGGTGATCACAAAGCCGTCTTTCACTCCGGCGTCGCGGAATGCGCCTGCCTTAAGACCCTGCACCTGAACGCCGTTCGATATTCCGAGATGCTCTTTCTGCTCGGCGCTGAGTTTCATGAAGGCGCATCCGAGCTGCGAGAAGTCGCTCTTCTTGGTGAGCGAGGTGCTTCCCTGGGAGTTGCGGAGAGTGCCGGTCTTCTGGTATTTCTTGTTGTCGCGCACATAAGTGACGGTGATCTGCTCGCCGGGGCGGAACTTGTTGAGCTGTTCCACGAGTTCGGCGTGGTTGCGGATCTCGACTCCGTTGATTGCGGTGATCACGTCGTCTTCTTTAAGGCCGAGCTCTTTGGCTGTGCTGAGGTCGTTGACTTCGGCGATGATGAAGCCCGACTTGGTGGCTGTGATTCCTTTCTCCTTGGCGATCTTGGCATCGAGTTCGGTTCCGGAGCAGCCGAGCACTGCGCGCTGCACTGTTCCATACTGGCGGATGTCGGCGATCACTTTCTTGACGATTGTGGTCGGGATGGCGAAGGAGAATCCGGAGTATGAGCCGGTGTTGGAGTAGATGGCGGAGTTGATGCCGATGAGTTCGCCGCGAAGGTTCACGAGTGCGCCGCCGGAGTTGCCGGGATTGAGGGCTGCGTCGGTCTGGATGAACGATTCAATGGAGAGATTGCCGCCGCGGTTGCTCTGTCCGAGCGAACGGGCCTTGGCGCTGACGATGCCGGCGGTCACTGTGGAGTTGAAGCCGAAGGGGTTGCCGACGGCAAGCACCCATTCGCCGACCTTTACATTTTCGGAGTCGCCGAAAGTGATGGGGGAGAGCCCTTTGGCGTCGACTTTGATGAGGGCGAGGTCGGAGGCTTCGTCGGTGCCGATGATCTTGGCGTCGTAGGTGGAGTTGTCGTTGAAGAGGACTTCGAGTTTGTCGGCGCCGTCAACCACATGGTTGTTGGTGACGATATAGCCGTCTTCCGATATGATCACGCCCGAGCCGAGGCCGCTCTGCACGGGTTCGGATTTCTTTTTCTGCTGGCGGGGCTGGCGCTGCTGTTGCTGGCCGCCCTGCGGGCCGAAGAAGAAGTCGAACATTCCGAAGGGGTCGTAGCCTCCCTGGTTGCCGTAGGGGTTCTGCTGGCGGGTGGTGTAGCTCTTGATGCAGACCACTGCGTTGACGGTCTTCTCGGCCGCCGTGGTGAAATCTGTCTCGAAGGCGGGCATCGTCGAACGAGTGGCGGGAGCCGCAGTGCGGATAAATCCGTTGTCGGGTGTTTCTGATGCTGCTTCTGTGGCGGCGTAGAGGTTGCCTGTGGCGAGAGTCGTCAACAGAAGGGCCGCGCTTAATTTCAAACCTTTCATTCGCAATATATGTTTTTATGATTATTCTTTGTTGATGCCGGAGGTAGGTGCCGGATAGATGGCTCTTTCCTGCCGATAGCTCCGTTATCGTTGTTTTGTTTACAAATTAAAGCAATAAAATATTATGATATTATATGGCTTAACATTAATTGTTAATTTTAACAAAATTTTACCCGATATGCGTGAAAAGGTTTCGCACGGCATATCGGGTAAGAAATTTATCTGATTGTCAAGAAGAATGGATATCAATCCTTTTTATCCTTTTTATCTCGCCTGTCGGCTTTCTTAGCTTTGTCGCCTTTTCTTGCTTTGTCGGCTTTTCTTGCCTTGGGGCCTTTGGCTTTGTCAAATGTTCTGAATCCCTCGCCGCGGGGGCCGACAGCGTGACGCTGGGGCATCGTGGTGTAGTTATATTCGAGGAACTGGATATACTGCTCGTGGTTCAGAATGTTTTTGAGTTTGCCGAGATATTCTGCTCTTGCGTTGCAGGCGGCGTTGCGGCATGCGTTTCTGACTGAATCGCGTTCTACGGGAGATTTCTTGCAGGCGGTGCGGGCCTCTTCGTTGAGTGCGGCGATTTTCGATTTCTGATCGGGAGTGAGGTTGAGCTGTTCGAACACGTCGGGACGCATTGCTTCGACGGGACGGGCGCTGACCATCCGCGCGCCTTCCGAGGCGGAGTTGAGTTTGCGGCCCTTGAACACAGGGGCTTCGACAGTGGTGGCCTCAGCTTCCGTGACCGATCTGATTTCCTGTGCCTGTGAATTTACTGAAGAGAGGAGGATTGCTCCTAAAGCTATTGCAAAAATCTGTTTTTTCATTTCGTTTCTGTTTTAATTTGTTTTGTAATATTGACGCCTGAGCAATCATTAAGTTTAAGAATGCCCGATGCAAAAAATGTTAACAAATCCGTATAAATATTACAGGGCCATCCGACCGCCAACAGGTCGATGGCTCTGCAATAAAACGCTAATGCCTAAAAATTAAGCAGCTTAATTTATTCAGGATGTGCTTTATTTCAGGATGATTTTCTTGCCGTTGTTGATGTATATTGCGGCTTAGCGGGTTAGCGGGCCATGAAGGCTTCTATGTCGGCGGGATGGTAGGGGATCCGGTTCTCGCCGAGGAAGCGGCAGCCATCTTCAGTGATGAGCACGTCGTCTTCAATGCGGATGCCGCCGAAGTCCTTATATGTTTCGAGTTTGTCGAAGTTTATCCATTCGGCGCAGTGGCCCGATGCGCGCCAGTCGTCGATAAGCGAGGGGATGAAGTAGATGCCGGGTTCGTCGGTGACCACGAAACCGGGTTCGAGGCGGCGCCCCATTCGGAGGCAATTGGTGCCGAACTGGTCGAGGATAGGTCTCGTCTCCTCGTCGAAGCCTACATAAATCTGGCCGAGTCCCTCCATGTCGTGGACATCGAGGCCCATCATGTGGCCGAGTCCGTGAGGAAGGAACATGGCGTGTGCACCGGCTCTTACGGCCTCCTCCGTGTCGCCCCGCATGAGGCCGAGCTCTTTGAGACGGTCGGTCATGAGGCGGCACACGTCGAAATGGACATCCATATATTTCACACCGGGGCGGGCTACTTTCAGCACGAGGTCATGGCATTCCTCCACGATCGAATAGATCTCGAGCTGGCGTTGCGAGAAACGTCCGCTGACAGGATATGTCCTCGTGTTGTCGCTGCAATAATTGTTGCGGTTTTCCGCTCCGGCGTCGCAGAGGGCAAGGTGACCTTCGGTCAGGATATCATAGGAGGGATTGCCGTGCATTATCTCGCCATGCTGCGAGAAGATGGTGGGGAATGATACCTGCGCGCCATAGCTGTGGGCTATGCCGTCGACCTGGCCTCCCACGAACTTTTCCGTCACTCCCGGGCGCGTCAGTCTCATGGCCTCGGTGTGCATTCGGTAGCCGATAGAGCAGGCGTCCTCAATCTCGGCTATCTCGAGAGGGGTCTTTACCGAACGCATCTTCACCACTGCTTTTATGAGTTTGAGCGATACGGCCTCGTTCTGAGCCTCCGGGCGGATGCCGAGAAGATCCATGATGGCGATCTTTGTGTCGAATCGGTAGGGAGGAAGAAAATGGATTGTGCGCTTGCCGGCTTTGGCTTTGTCGATGAGTTCGCGGATTTTTCCGAGCGGTGCAGAATTGGCCACTCCCGACTGAGCCGCCATGTCGGCAACGCTGTCTACCTTGCCATACCAGACGATATCCTCGATGTCGATGTCGTCGCCGAAGAGATATTCCCGGTCGTTGTCGATGTCGATCACTCCGATGAGGCCATCGCGGTTAGGTCCGAAATAATATAAGAAAGAGGAATCCTGACGGAAAGGATAATAAACGTTTGAAGGATAGTTGTTGGGCGCTTCGTTGTTGCCGAAGAGCAGTATCATTCCCTCGCCCACGAGCTGCTTTAGCTCCCGGCGACGGCTGATGTAGATCTCTTTATTGAACATGGCTTATAGGGTTGTTGAAAATTCATTATTGTCAATATGCAAAAATAACAAAAATTCGATTAACCATCTCCTTCGCCAATTAATTTCTCGCAGAAATCTTGAACTGATTGCGCAAGATTTATTAATTTTGCGCCTCGAAAATCAGGGGTTACGTTAATTATTTAGGTCAAAATTTCGGTTCATCTATGAAAAAATCATTGTTGTCGCTTGCATTCGGCACATTCGCCCTCGGCATCGTCGAATTCGGCATGATGGGAATACTCAACGACATGGTTGCCGACCTTCACATCAGTGTCAGCCGGGCGGGCCATCTGATCTCTGCCTATGCGGCGGGAGTGGCGATCGGTGCGCCGTCGCTGCTGTTTCTGCGGAAGATGCCTTTGCGCAGACTGATGTTGCTTCTTGCCGCCGTGATAGCCGTCGGTAACGCATTGGTGGCGCTGTCGCCGGGCTATCTGACCCTGTTGGCCGCGCGATTCATCTCCGGACTTCCCCACGGAGCCTTCTTCGGTGCCGGCGCCATAGTTTGCGCGCGCTTGGCCGATCCCGGCAAAGGAGCTTCGGCGGTGACAATACTTGTCGGCGGCATGACCGTGGCCAATCTCGTGGGAGTGCCTGTCTTCACATTCTTGTGCAACGTGATCTCCTGGCGCATACCGTTTGCGCTTGTGGCCGGAATCGGAGTCGTGACGTTTGTCGCCATCCGGTGCTGGATACCGGCGCTTCAGCCCATCCCCGACACCGGGATGAAGGGGCAGTTCCGATTCCTCCGCAAACCGCAGCCCTGGCTGATCTATGCCGGAGTCTTTTTCGGCCAGGCGAGCGTCTATTGCTGGCTCAGCTATATATCGCCGATAATGACTCGCGTGGCGGGTTTTGCAGAAAGCTCGATGTCGATGATCATGATTCTTGTCGGCGCAGGAATGGTTGTGGGAAACTATTGCTCGGGAAAACTCGCCGACCGTTATTCATCTTCGTTGGTTCCGGCGGTGATAGCTCTTCTTATAGTCGTAGTCATGCCGATGATATATTTTTTAGCGCCGTTCAAGATTCCCTCGCTTCTTCTGGCCTTTATAGCGGCGGCTCTGCTGTTCGGACTCGGCGGACCGTTGCAGTATCTGATAGTCGGATATGCCAAAGGAGGGGAGATGCTCGGGGGAGCCGGCATCCAGATAGCCTTTAACGTATCCAACGCCATGGCCGCCGCGATAGGAGGGTTTGCAATCCGTCAGGGATTCGGCCTTGCTTCACCGGCGCTCGTGGGGACTCCATTCGCCATTCTGGGCACAATCGCCCTTTTCACCCTTTATCTGAAATACACCCGCAAGGAATCCAATTGTTGACATAATAAGGCGATATGGAATAATGAAATAGTAAGGAAGAAACAGAGAAATAGGGCATGCCGGGGAAAATTTCCTGACATGCCCTCTTTCAGTTAATATTATTCAGAACGGTCGGCTGAATTCTGCCTGAGCGGAATTAGCGGATGCGCTTCGAAGCCTTGCGCGAGCCGTCGCTCATCGAGTCAATCTGAATGTAGATGCCGTTTTCGGGAGCGCTGCTGAGGCGGCGTCCTGCGAGATCGAAGAACTGTGTCGAAACCTTGGCGGCGGGTGCGAGGTCATCGGCGATGTTTCCTACACTTCCCTTGTCGAAGCTGAACTTGGCTCCGTTGACGATATGGCCCGTGCTCTTGTTGACAAGAAGCGCCACTACGTTGACTTTGTCGCGGTTCTGCAGCAGGCTGACCGAGTCAAAATCTTCAGTGCTGACGAATTTGCTGCAGTCGAAGGAGTATGAGCCGTCGTATGTCTCGCCCGACTTCACGCTTTCAGGCTGAGAACCGGCAACGCCGCGGAAGGGAGCTGAGGCAAGAACCACATCGTTGAAATCGACTTTCATGCTGCCTTCGCCATTGATCCAGAAAGCCATCTCTTCACCATATTCTTCGATGGATGCTCCGGCATAATTATTTGCCTGATACCAGTCTTCGCTGTCGCCTGTCAGTCCGTCTTCCGTCACTGCAAAGGAGAGAAGATAGGGGTTTTCTGCGAAATCCCTGAAATAATAAACGCTTCCGGTCACATTGATCTGATTTCCGTCGGCGCTATATTCAGCAGAGACCTCGATGTTGGCGTCGACCATTTCTGCAGCCTTCTTGGCGACATCGTCGCGGACTCCCATAGGAGTCGAACTGCTTGTTCCAAAATAGGGGTCGACATCGAAATCGCGGTCGAGATAGGCGAGGGGATAGCCGTCGACCGGCACGGGGAACTGCGACATTGTCTGCATAATGTCGCCGTCGTGATAGGCGAGGGCGATGAACTTGTCGGGCATTTCGGCATTGAGGATCTCGATGGCCTGCCAGCCGCGCGGACACCATCCGCACCATGTGCCGGTGAATTCCTCCATGACAACGCGGTGAACCGGCATACGCTCCATCACGTAAACGGCATTCTGACCGCTGACCTTGACATCGGCATCGTTGATCTTGCTGATAGAGAGGACGCCTTCGTAGGTGCCGGTAGCTTCGATGGCAGGAATTTCCACATCGAAAGATCCGCTTGAGGTTAAGTCGGCCGGAATTGCCGGCGAGAATGTTGCGGTTCCTTCGGAGGTCTTGCCATCTATTTCGTAGGAATAGGCAAGGGAAGAGATTGGAGCCGAACCTCCGTTCACAATCACGACACTTGCGCTGCCTCCGACTCCGGGGGTGGTGATAAGGTCGCCGAACTTCACAACCGAGGCGTGGTTGGCCATGAACTCTCCGTCGATTGTAACACTGAGAGCAGAGGAGACATCTGCCGACTCGCCGGTGCTCCATTTTTTGTATGTACGGCTGGAAGTGACATACATTCCTCCCTCTTTATAACCTTCAACAACCGAAATAGGATATTTGTCGGCTTCAGAAGTGGCTTTTGCGATCTTGAAAGCATAGCCGGCGTAGAATGCGCCGTCGATAGTATATGCGTCGGGGAGCTTGACGGAAACACTTCCGCTTCCCGGTTCGAAATCAACCTTGACTTCCGACTGAGGTTTTCCGTTGCTTCCTTTCAGCTCCTTGGCCAAAAAGACATAGCAATCAGAATATGCCGCCCCGTCAACGAGCGGAACCTGAATCGAGGTGACCTTCATGCCGTTGAGGGCTGCGTTGTCCACTTTTATGGCGATGCCGAAGGTCTCGGCTTTACCTGTTCCCCATTCCTCTTCCACGAGGCCCGATCCGGCATATCCGAAGTCGACACTGTCGGCCGATGCGCTGAAAGCGGCCATGAGACCGAGCGATGCAAGTATATATTTCTTCATATTGAGTCGAATTAAATTACCTGATAAAATGAACCGGTGCGGTCGCTGGTGACCGCACCGGCGTGTAAATTCTGATTTTCGGCTGCTTATTTGCGGACGATCATCTTGCGGACGGAACCGTCAGACATGCGGACGATGTTGATGCCCGACTGCATTTCGGAATGCTTCACGCCGTCGACACCGTAGAATGCCACGGGAACAGCAGCTTTGTCAACTGCGAGATCCTTCACTGCGCTCATGCAGTCATACCACTCGATTTCCGATTCGCGGCGTTCGTTACCGCCCATGTAGACCGACTGGAGACCGATCTTGTCGGGAGCGGTGCAGAAGAGTATCATGGTGCTTCCACCCTCGTAGATTGCACCGAATCCTTCATAATCTACTGACGAGAAGCTATAGGGAACTTCAACGAGTTCGGAGACTCCGAGCGATTCGATATCAGGATAATCGTCGGAATAGAAAGTGTATTTCTCCTGCTCGCCATCGATATCCATCCAGACGATATACGACATCTTTTCAGGATCGATGAAGTTTCCGTCGACATCATGAGTGGGGATTTTGGCGACGAATTCAACGTAACCGTAGTCATTGAATGCATCTCCGAAATAGGAGATGACAGGTTTGTCGGGAGTGGCTGCAACGTCGTTGAAGTAATAGAGTTCAGGAGTAGCGGCTGCGGAGAGACAATAGAGACCATAATCTCCCACTTTGCCAAGATTGATGAACATTGCCTCGTCGTCTGATACAGGTTTGAGCGTCTTTGCCTCCGCGTCGTAGAGGAAATCAAGGGATTCACCGGGGATATATGTCACGTTGACGTATTCTCCCCCCTCATCGGAGAGGATTTCAGATTCGTATGTTCCTCCTGCCAGATATAAATAGACGCCGGAAGCGAGGCCAAGATACTGGTCGGAAGCGAAAGATACTTTGCCGTCGCTTATCGTGCCGACAACCACGCTCTGGGGATCCTCTTCGTTGAGACCGCCTACATAACATTTGTCGCCGGAAACAGACACCTGAACGATCCTCATGTCAGCCTGAGCTTCGCCAGCCTCAAAAATTTCAGGATCCGATGTCTTGAGCACCCAGTCTTCCACCTGAGCTCCATCGGGGAATAGCATCGCACTTTCATTGAAAGGAATGTAGGATGTGTCGTAATCGCCATAGCCAGACCACGACATGTCGTCGGAATATGCGTAAGCGGCTATATATTCTGCATCGGCATCGGCAGAGGAGCAGAATTTATCTTCAATCTTATAGCTTCCGTCGGCATTCTTGATAAATTTGATTTCCGTAACTGAAGGATCGACTTCGTATGTAATATACATCACACCCTCCTCTTCAATTTCTGTGTATTTCATAGCCTGAAGCACGTAACCGTAGCCGCCTTCTTCGATATACAAGGCATACTGACCGCAGGGGATTGAGAAACCATCTTCAGTGACGTTGCCTTTGAGCCAGGTTCCTGTCGCGGCAGCGGAAACAAAGTCCTTGAGGTAAACTGTCTTTCCGTCGGGCGATGTGACCATGTCGAGAGCGGTTCCCTGCTGGGGTGCATCAATGATATATCCCATGAGAGAGAGATATCCTTCTCCTTCGCGGATGAAGTGGGAAACTGCACCTTCCGGTTGCTCGGTGATAATTTCGGGAACAGCCTCGTCGGCTTTGGTTTTGATTTTGGCGGGAGCCTTTACGTTGAGAGAGCTCAGCGAGGCGACATTGTCGGTAAGGAGAGCTCGTCCGTTGACAATACCACCCTTGGCGGCAGACTTCAGGCTCTTGTTGAGCATGGCGGGCTGGATGTTCTGACGAACAGGCAGCGCTGTCCTGAGGGAATGCTGTGCCGAGAAGGGGGCTGCTGTTGCGGATGCAGCTATCGCTGCTATCGATAAAATAGTCACAGTTTTTTTCATAGGCTCTTAATTTTTATTGTTAATATTTATGTTTGATGATTCTTGCTGAATTATTCTGCGTCTATAGTGCTGCTGCTGTCAACAAAAAGGAGTTGTTGACAGAATGCTGCTGCCCCTTCAAGTGGGGTTGATAGATTATTACGGGATCAAAATTACAAAAAGATAATCTAATAACCTAACAAAATCGAAACAAAAAATCAAAATAGTTGAAATTAGATAGCAGAAAGGCTGCGTTGCAGATATTGTTCGGGCTTATTCGGAGGGGAGAGTAGGAAATTATAGAAGACGTTTGTCGATGAAAAGAATGGGATGATATGACATTTTACTACTTTTCAGCGCTTCGAATCCCATGTCGTCCTCGCGGTTGAGATAAGCCACTTCCGGCAAAAGTTTTCTTACCAGCCTCGCCATTGCCGACGACAGAGCCTGATATATTCCGCGATATTCAATATCCCCTTTCTCCACGTGAACGAAGAATGTGTCGCCGTTAGGCTCCCCAAATGTAAAACCTGCAACTTTTCCATCTATTCTTATTACAATGCCGGTGAAGCCATAAACGAAATATGATGCCAAGGCTCCTTTTGTGGCCATGTTTTCATAGTGGAGCAGTTTGCTGCCGTCATGCCTAAGATTGAATTCCTCGGTGAAAGCTATAAGTTCAGGAATATCTTTTTCCTCGATCTCCTCTATCTTCGCATTCGGATAATGACTGTTGAAAAAATTGAGATGGTTTCTTTTCTTCTCCATCTTTTTCCCGGCGAAATGCTCAAAGTGTGAAATGTCATAAAGATATTCCCTCCAGTCGTCGACAAGGGGTTGTTCGACAGTAGCAGTGGCCGGGGCTTCGGGAGTATTCTCGACAGTAATCATCATACGGCCGTCGATATGACGGCGATTGCAGTAATCGCGGATCATCTTTTCATATTGCTGCAATGACAGGGGGCCGCGAGGCTCATAAAATATCGCGGTATCGCTGTCGGGAGCTTTGCCGATTATAAAAAGGGAATCGGCGGCTACGGCATAATGATAGTCGAAATAATCCCTCCACATCAGTACTCCTCCAAGAGAGAAGTCGCATGAGCGCGAAGGATATGTTTTGAAAAATTCTTTCAGCATAGGGATATTGGCCATGCCGACAGGCGAAAGATCCGTGATTACGCCGGAACTCATTGCAATGGAATTCATACTCTTTGCCTGTAAGAATAAAAGAAAATGTTGAAGATAGCTGAATATTTTAATCATTAACACATTTGCGGGTAAAAAGGTTCGAACGCAATAAAGAAATTTTTCCGGAAAAAGGGTGTTAGAGCGGACGATAAATAGGCGATAAATATAAGTCGAATAAGTCGTATAAGTCGTATAAGACACATAAGACACATAAGATTTCCATTCTTGGGGAAATTTTTTTGATAATTTTTGGGAAAAATTTGGTGGAATCAAATATTTGATATAGCTTTGCAGTGTATTACACAACTAATACACCCAAACGTTGGCATTCATTCGTCTCAAATGATCGGCGGCGGATGATTGCCAAAATAATAAAGTTAGTTAAAATGCCATTCTTTTAAGGTGAAATATTTTGCTGCGTTCGTGCAGAATGCTTATATTTGTAATGAAATGGGTTTCCATCGAAAAGATTGCTTAAAAAATGGATTCCAATCAAGTAAAGGCGTTTCTGCTTATTTAAGGCTTCCACTTTAAAGAACCGACAACGGATTTTGCCGCTATAAGTCTGAAATAAAATAAAATAAATATAACCTAATCAAAATTCTATGTTTAAAAAGATTTTGTGCATGGGAATTATGGCAGTCTCAATGCTGGGCGCAGCCGCCCAGACTCCTCTGCCGCTTAATCCCGAAGTAAGGCATGGTAAACTCGCCAACGGCCTGAATTATTACATTCTTCATAACGAAGAGCCGAAAGAGAGAGTCAATTTCTATATTGCTCAGAAAGTCGGTTCGACTCTGGAGACACCCGAGCAGCTCGGTCTTGCCCACTTCCTGGAGCACATGGCCTTCAACGGAACGAAGCATTATCCCGGCAAAAACATGCTCAACTACCTTCAGTCGAAAGGAATCCGTTTCGGAGCCGACATCAACGCCTACACCGGTTTCGATGAGACCGTCTACAACATCAACTCGGTTCCCTCGACCGACAAGGCGCTTGTTGACAGCGTGCTTCTCGCCCTCTACGACTGGAGCGGCAGCATCCTTCTCGAGGAAGACGAGATCAATGCCGAGCGCGGTGTGATCGAATCGGAATGGCGCGACCGCAACAGCGCTACGCAGCGCATGTATGAGGCCATGCTTCCGCAGATCTACAGCGAATACCAGTATCAGCAGATGCCTATTGGAAAGATGGAGATCGTAAGAAATTTCCCGCCGCAGGCCATCCGCGACTACTATCACAAATGGTATCGTCCGGACCAGCAGGGAATCGTGATCGTCGGTGATATCGACGCAGCCGAGATGGAAGAGAAAGTGAAGAAACTCTTCTCTGACATTCCCATGCCGGCCAACGCCGCAGAGCGCACATATCCCACCGTCAGTGACAACAAAGAGCCGATCTACGTCTATTTCCAGGACAAGGAACTTCAGTACCCGATGATCATGGTGATGTTCAAGAGCGAGAAATTGCCCTGGGAACTTCGCAACACCGACATGGGTTATGTCAACAACGTGGTGCAGAACCTCATCAGCATGATGATCAACAACCGTCTGCAGGAATATTCACAGAAACCTGAATGCCATTACGCTTACGCAGGCGTAAGTTTTGACGATTTCCTCGTGTCGAAGACGAAAGATGCTTTCTCGATCACTATCATCGCGAAAGATGACGTGAAGGCAGCCTACAATGACGCCATATCTATCGTTGCCCGCGCTTGCAAGACCGGCTTCACCGATTCTGAACTCGTTCGTGCCCGCGACGAGATGCTCGCTTCCTACGAGAAAATCTACAACGAGCGCAAGAACACGAAGAGCGATAATCTCGCCCAGGAACTTATCCGTTCCTTTATCGACAACGAACCTGCTCCCGGCATTGAGACAGAATATGCTATGGTGAAGCAGATGCTCCCGATGCTTCCCGTGGCTGCATATAACGAGGCCGTTTCCCAGGTTCTCACTCCCGAAAATCAGGTGATTGTGGTTGCTCAGCCCGAAAAAGAGGGGATGACAGTTGTCAACAAAGAGGAAATCGTAGGCGGACTCCAGAACGCCATCAACGCTCAGTATGAGGCATACGTAGACGAGGTGATTACCGATCCTCTGATTCCGAATCTTCCCAAGAAAGGCAAAATCACCAAGACAGAGCAGGGTGCTTACGAATCGACAGTATTCACTCTTTCCAATGGTGCGAAAGTGATCGTGAAGCCGACAGATTTCAAGGCTGACGAGATCATGATGACAGCATTCAAGGCCGGCGGCAAGAACTGCATGCAGGCTGAAATGGCTCCCGAAGTGCTTATCTCGAGCGATATCTTCTCGCTCAGCAAAGTCAACGACTTCAATCAGGTGAAACTTGGCAAATATCTCGCAGGTAAGAATGTAGGCCTCGATTATTCGATGAATACAACCGTGACTGAAGTTGAGGGTAACTCGACGGTAAAAGATCTTCCGACATTCATGGAACTCCTTTATGCCAAGTTCACCGGTCTGAATCCCGATCAGGAAACCTATGACGCCCAGATGGCCCAGGCTCTCTCGATTTTGAAAAACGCCGACAAAAACCCGAACTTCGTGTTCCAGAAACATGTCAGCGCTGCGTCGACCGGCAACAATCCCCTTTATGCTCAGGTTACAGCCGAAACCATCGAGAAAGCCAACTATCAGAAGGGTCTTGACCTCGTGAAGGGTTCGCTCGCCAATGCAGCCGACTATACGTTTGTATTCACGGGCAATATCGACCTCGATACGTTCAAGCCTCTCATGGAACAGTATATCGCATCTCTTCCCTCCACAGGCAAAACCGTAGCTCCGAAGATCATAAGCAACGAGGTTCACCCCACAGGTATCCACAACGACGATTACAAGCTCGAGATGGCGACACCTTCCACCAACATCTATGCCATGATCTGGGACAAGAACGTGCCTTATAGCAGCGACAACTCGGTGAAAGTTCAGCTCTTCGGCGACATTCTCGACGATGTGTTCACCCAGACTCTCCGCGAGGAAGAGGGAGGAGCATATTCTCCCTATGCCACAGCTTCGCTCAATCCTTATCTTGGCGAATGGAGCCTTATTTATGTGGTCGGCACCAACGACAAGATGCAGGAGAAGATCATCAAGCGTGCAAACGACGAGATGCTCAATCTGCTCAAGAACGGCGCCAAGGCGGAAGACTTCAACAAGACCCGCGAGGCAATGCTGAAACAGTATGAGACCAACATCCGCACCAACGGCTACTGGATGAACTCCCTCCTGCTTAAAGAACGCGGATTCGACAATGTCACCGGCAGAAAGGCCGCTATCGAAAACGTAACTCTCGAAAGCCTCAATGCTTTCATGAAGACTCTCTACAACGGCAAGAACGAGGTGAAAGTCATTCAGACAGGCGTTGAAGCAGCCAAGTAAAAATCAAGAACCCACGGTCGCGGAATCTGTTTATGGCAGATTCCGGAGACCTTCTGAATAAAAGTGCATCTGTCCCGACGGGGACGGATGCATTTTTTGCAGCGTTGTGACAGTTGTGTAATTTTTATCGCTGTAGCGGCGTTTTAGAAATATGGAATTCGTATTGATGTCGGTGGGCGCCACCCGCACCGATTATGTTAAGAAAGGAATCGAGGATTATTATTTCCGGCTTCGTCATTATGTGCAATTCTCGATCGTCGAACTCCCCGACGCGAAAGGGGGGAAGTCGATGAGCCGGGAGCAGCAGAAGGAATTGGAGGGAAAAGGGTTTCTCTCCAAGATAGGCAGCGGCGACATGCTCGTGCTTCTCGATGAGCGAGGGCGTGAATTCACGTCGAAAGAGTTTGCTGGTTATCTTGAAAAGCTAATGGCGTCGGGGCGCAAGAGGGTGGTGTTTCTCATAGGGGGGCCATACGGATTCTCACCGGCTGTCTATCAGAGAGCCGATGCGAAAATATCACTTTCGAAGATGACGTTCAACCACGAAATGGTGCGCCTCTTCTTTATCGAACAAATCTATCGAGGAATGACTATTCTTCGGGGCGAGCCTTATCATCACGATTAGGCGACTGATTCTCCCCCTTGCGACCTCCCGATTTCTTTCTATGGCCGCCAATAAGAGAAATTGCTCTCGGAGTCATCGAAAGAATGATCACCACTGCCATCACTGCAAGATAAATGGCGGTCAGATTGAAAAGCGTACGGCTACTGTTGCGGGCAAAGAGCATGGGGTCGCCGGGAGTGCCCGGGGCATTGAAGTCGTCGGTGTTGAGAGAAGATAGGGTCGACTTCCATTTCACAATGCCGTTTTCAGTATAGACCACAGCCGGATTTCCACGGGCCACCTCCTTGATGGCCGTGTCATCGGCTGTATAGATGGGATATTCCGGCATGGAGAGATCCTTCCAGTCGGCAATGTCGCTTTCCGTGCCGCTTACCACCGCTATCAGATCGATGTTGTGCTTAGTAGCCCAGCCGTAAAGGGAATTGATGTTCCATGTCACAGCTATCGACGCATCCTTCAGATCAGGCATGAGGAGAAGGATCTGGCGCCCGTTATGGCGGATTGCCTTGTCGGTGACATCTTCGCCGCTCTCAGTGTCCCAGAGCCGGAAGGCAGCATCGTCGCCCCCCTTTTTTGCATTCTTTATCGGTTTGGACTTAGGCGACAATTCTTTGCGCTCTATAAATTTCCAGCCATCCTCCTCATCGGGAAGATCGTCATCGACCGTGAATTCCTTCTTTTCTCCATCTTTTTCATACACGAAAACGAACTGCTCATCTTCATCAGCCGAATCATCATTTGAGGCGTCTGCATTTTTCCCGGCAGAAGATTCAGCAATCGGTTTGCCGATTTCGTAGGGCCGGAAGTCGATAAGCGGCTGAACCATATAGCCATATAGCGATATGGCGAATATGAAGAGGAGCGATGCGATTATCGCCATCCACTGGAAAGCGGGAGAAATAACCGTGACGGCACGGCGGTTGAAACGCAACAGCCAGACAATGGCGGCGGAGATAATGACGTTTTTCCAGAAAGTCGCCCAGTTTGAGATAATTAGTGCGTCGCCGAAGCAGCCGCAGTCGGCCACAGGGTCGGCAATGGCAATCCAGAGCGTCAGGGGAAGCATGACGGCCATCATGGCGGCGGCGCATATCGGGGTAGAGCGCCGGTAGCAACCGAGCAACGCGCAGATTCCGATGCAGAATTCGAGCGCGCAGAGAGCGAATACTCCGGCCACGAGCAGCGAATGGAACATAGGAATTCCCATTGCTGTCACATATTCCTCAAATTTATAGAGGGTGCCCCAGGGGTCGACGGCTTTGACGAAGCCGGAATATATGAATACCGCTCCCACAAGCAGACGCATCAGCCAGGTGACTGCAGTGATGATTCCGGAATGCGAGGCTTGCTTGCCGGCCGACAGCGGTGCGACAGCGGGAGAAGGAGAGAGAGGTTTTGAGTCGGTGTTTGAGTCAGTATTATTCAAAGCGGAGTTTGATTAGAGCGAAGATGGCGTAATTGATCATGTCCATATAGTTGGCGTCGATTCCCTCGGAAACGATTGTGCGGCCATGGTTTGATTCGATTTCTTTGGTGCGCATAAGTTTCTGAAGGATAATGTCGGTGAAGCTGCTGACGCGCATTCCTCGCCAGGCCTCGCCGTAATCATGGTTTTTCCTCACCATCAGGGCGAGGGTCTCCTTCATGGTGGCGTTATAAAGGGAGAGGGCCTCTTCCGCCGGGATGGGGTCGCCGTAGCCGAGTTTGAGCTGAATGAGAGCAATGACGCAATAGTTGACGATGCCGATAAATTCCGGTTCGATTCCTTCGTTGACGGCGGCATAGCTTTCACCGTTCTCTTCGAGAGTGCGGATGCGGCGGGCTTTGATAAAAATCTGGTCGGTGAGGCTCGACGGGCGCATCACGCGCCAGGAGGTGCCGTAATCGCGGAGTTTCTTCTCGTAGACGTCGCGGCAAAGGTCGGCGGCAGAGTGAAATTCGGCGATTGTATCGTGATTGTTCTGATTTTCCATATAGATGCAGTTGAATATGCAAAATTAGCGCAAATTTCCCTCTGATGCAAAAAAATCAGCCGCCTTCCGGTGCGGGAGGCGGCTGACTGAGGAAAATATCTTGGAAATTATTTTCCGTTGGGGAAATAAGTTTCGAGTGCGTAGTTGATGTTGTCGAGCACGTAGTCGATATCGGAATCGCTGGAGTTGAGAGCTTTAGCACGTGTAGCGATGTTCTTGGCGGCGATGAAGTAATTCTCCATCACGTCGCGGCGGGCGTCGGGATTGCTGCGTTCGATGCCGTCCCATTTCACTGTGCCCTCCTTGAAGAGTTTCTTGGCTGCGTTTTTGAGCGTCTCGAAGTCGGCGTTTTCGAAAGAAGCGGCCTTGCGATAGTCGGCTACAGATGCATCGTCATTGTTCAAACGGTCATATACATATCCGCGGAGACCATAGATAGAGGCGTTGTCGGGGGTTTTCTCAATCTGACCGTTGATCAGTTCGATGGCCTCCTGGCCGCGGTCTTCCTGCACGTAGGAGTTGATGAGGTTGTTGAAGAAGAGGGGCTGCGACATGCCGAATTTTTGATAACCGGCGGCAGCGACCTGCTCAATCTCTGTTTTGGCGGCCTCCTGGAGAGTGGAATCGTTCATGGCCATATTCTGCCAGCAAGCGATCTCGTAGATATAGTTCTGAGGATTGTCATAACCCTGCAGACGGGCTTTCTTGAAGGCCTTGGCAGCCTCGGGAAGCTTGTTGCCTGCGTATCCGCTGAGACCGGCATAGAAGAGGGCCATATTGATCACGGAATCAGGCACCGAGCTGATCGCCTTGTTGGTATAGGGGGAAGAGGGGAAGCAGCCGTAAGCCATAAAGGCCTTGTAAGCCTCGGGATAGTACTTCTTCTCGTTATAGAACGTTCCGCCGGCCTGATAGTAATCGTTGAAGTGATTCTGGAGGGCGCTGATGATGTTCTTTGAATTTTTAGCCTTCACTTCGCCTTTCTCATTGGGAACTGAATCGAGGGGAAGGGCTTTCATATACATGTCGTAGCCGTTGATGATGTTATATGCCATGGCCATGGGATTTACATCCTTGTCGTCGGGATTGATCATCATCTTCTTGCGGGCGTTGTCGTAGGCGTCGAACTCGATTTTACCGCCGATGAAATAAGTGTTGACATCATTGGCGGTTTCGGGGTTGGCAGCAGCCTGCTTGATGAGATTGCGGGCCTCTTCGATCTTGTCGATCTTGCCGGAGAGTTTCTTGGCCTGATCCACCACGGCTTTCTGAGCGCACATAGAGCATGCGGCAGCAAAGCAAAGTGCGATTGTGAGGAATTTCTTCATTTTATAGGATTTTTAGAATGATTGATAATTTTCGCCTCCTTCGGCGGGAGCATCTGCTGCATCCGACATAGGAGCCTCTTCATTATTTGACGCTTCAGAAGCGGAATGGTTTATATCCTGCGCATTTTCTGCAGAGTCGGCTTGTTCGTTTTGCTCTTCGGCCACCTCTTCGGCAGCTGATTCGACCTTGCAGACAGATGCGATTGTATCGCCTCGTTTGTCGAGCTCGATTAGTTTCACGCCCTGAGTGGCGCGCCCCTGCACCTTGATGCTGTCGACCGGCAGGCGGAGCGCAACGCCACTCTGGTTGATGATCATGAGGTCGTTGGAGTCGTTGACATTCTTAATGGCAATCAGGGCTCCGGTCTTGTCGGTGATGTTGAGGGTCTTGACGCCCTTTCCTCCGCGGTTGGTGACGCGATAGTCTTCTACGGCGGAACGTTTGCCGAAGCCATGTTCGGAAACTACCATGATCGTTTCGTCTGGAGCTCCTGTGAGAGTGATCATGCCGATAACCTCGTCGTCGGGACCGGCGAGCGTCATGCCTCTGACACCGGTCGACACGCGGCCCATGGCGCGGACTTTCTGCTCCGAGAAGCGGATGGCGTGGCCGGCGCGGTCGGCGAGCACGATTTCGGCGTTGCCGTCGGTGAGACGTACTTCGATCACCTCGTCGTCTTCGCGGATGATGATGGCATTCACGCCGATGGCGCGCGGGCGGGAGTAGGCTTCGAGCGAGGTCTTCTTGATTATGCCCTTCTTGGTGGCGAAAATCAGATTGTGGGTGGAGTTGAATTCCGGATCAGTGAGGTTTTTCACGCGGATGAAGGCATTGACGCGGTCGTCCTGATCGATCTGGAGCAGATTCTGGATGGCACGTCCCTTGCTGTTTTTCGGCATCTCGGGGATTTCATACACCTTCAGCCAGTAGCAGCGGCCCTTCTGGGTGAAGAAGAGCATGTAGTTATGGTTGGTTGCCGGATAGATATACTCGATGAAGTCCTCGTCGCGCGTGGAACTTCCCTTGGCGCCGATTCCTCCGCGGTGCTGGGCGCGGAATTCGCGCAGCGGCGTGCGCTTGATATATCCGAGGTGGGAGATGGTGATGATCATGGGATCGTCGGGATAGAAATCCTCGGAGTTGAAGTCGCCGGAGAAGGGATTGATCTTGGTGCGGCGTTCGTCGCCGTATTTGTCGCGGATTTCGGCGAGTTCCTCTTTCATCACGCGGTGCAGAGTCTCTTCGTTGTTGAGAATCTCGTTGTAGAAAGCGATCATCTTCATCAACTCGTCGTATTCTGCGCGGAGTTTCTCCATTTCCAGACCGGTGAGCTGGCGGAGTCGCATCTCGACAATCGCCCGGGTCTGGAGCTCGTCGAGTTCGAAACGCTCGGCGAGTCGCTGTCTTGCCTCGTCGGTGGTCTCGCTGCTGCGGATGATATGGATCACCTCGTCAATATTGTCGGTGGCAATCATCAATCCCTTCAGGATGTGGGCCCTTTCCTCGGCTTTCTTCAGGTCGTAGCGGGTGCGGCGGATCACAACCTCGCGGCGGTGGTCGACGAATGCCTGGAGGATTTCCTTGAGGTTAAGGGTTTTCGGGCGACCGTTGACAAGAGCCACATTGTTGACGCTGAAGCTCGTTTGGAGCTGGGTGAGCTTGAAAAGCTTGTTGAGCACCACCTTTGCGTTGGCGTCTTTCTTGATGTCGATGACGATATTGATCTTTCCGCGGGCGGAGATATCGGTGCAGTCGGCGATGCCGTCGATTTTCTTCTCGTCGGCGAGTTCGCTGATGCTTTTCACCAGGTCGCTCTTGATAACGCCGTAGGGAATTTCGGAAATGATGATGGCGTCGTGGCCGCCTTCCGATTCAATTTCAGCTTTTGCACGGAGAATCACCCTTCCGCGGCCTGTCTCGTAGGCATCTTTCACACCCTGAAGGCCGAAGATTTCACCTCCTGTGGGGAAGTCGGGGGCCTTGACATATTGCATGAGTTCCTCCACAGTGAGATCGGGATTGTCGATCAGGGCGATGGAAGCCTCAAGCGATTCCGTAAGGTTGTGGGGAGGCATGTTGGTTGCCATACCGACTGCGATACCCGAGGCTCCGTTGACGAGGAGGTTGGGGATTCGGGTCGGGAGCACTGAAGGCTCCGAGAGGGTGTTGTCGAAGTTTGGAACGAAGTCCACGGTGTCTTTGTCGAGGTCGCGGAGCATCTCTTCACCCATACGGGCGAGTTTGGCCTCCGTATAACGCATGGCTGCGGGCGAGTCGCCGTCGATCGAGCCGAAGTTACCCTGGCCGAATACGAGCGGGTATCTCAACGACCAGTCCTGGGCGAGGCGCACCATCGTCAGATAGATCGAAGAGTCGCCGTGGGGGTGATATTTACCCATCACCTCGCCGACGATACGCGCCGATTTCTTGGTGTCGCCGGAGAATGTGTTACCGAGTTCGTTCATACCGAAAAGCACGCGGCGGTGAACAGGCTTGAAACCGTCCCTGACGTCGGGGAGGGCCCTGGACACGATCACCGACATTGAATAGTCGATGTAGGCGCTTTTCATTTCCGATTCGATGTTGATCGGAATAATTTTGTCGTCTCCTTGCATTTTAATCAGTTGATAATTCGGGTTGATTTGCCTCGCCGCAAGTTGTCTCCCGTGGAAAACGCTCCTCTCAGCGAAGACTCATATAAAAAGCGGGCAAATATTTTTACAAAATTACTAAAAATCCCCCTCTTTTCAAAATCTGTGGCGGCGAATCGACTATTATGCTTTCTTCTCCGTTAGTAGAATATAGGAACATTAGTAGAGAGTGCTTATCCTGTTGGAATCAAATTAACACACGATTAGGAAAAGTTGGCACGCGTTTTGTTAAGGCTAATGTAAATTATTTGAATTTTGATGAAGAACGATTTTTCCAAACAATTCCGACCGATTCTTGATCTGGCCCTCGCCGAGGCCGGGCGGTTCAGCTCGAGCGTGATCACGAGCGAGCATTTCATACTGGCCGCGGTGACTCAGAAAGAGGGATATGCCTTCAAGATTCTGTCGCAGCTCAAGGTGCCTGTCGACAAACTCCGCAAGGAGCTTGAGGATTATCTTTCGGAGCATCACGATCCGGGAGAGACTACGACTCTGTTTGAGCAGCAATATAAAATAAGTCTCGCGGCAATCCGCCATCTTCAGCTGGCCACTTCGGAGGCCCGTAAGATGAATGCGTCGGTGATCGGCACTGAGCATATAATCCTTGCGTTTATCCACGACAAGCGTTCGATGGACTCGGCATTGCTTCAGCATATAAAGGAGGAATATCTCAATTTCGACATCTCGATCCAGAGCATAGGCGAGGCTCCGCAACCGCCAATGGGGGCTTCGCGCGAGATAGAAGATGAGGATCTTGACGAAGGTGAGGAATGGGCCGGCGAACCCCGCAGGCAGTCCGGCGGGGAAAAGCATGGCGGAAAGGGCCCGAAGAGCGATACTCCGGCTCTCGACAAGTTTGGTTACGACATGACCAAGGCTGCCCAGGAGGGCAGGCTTGATCCGGTCGTCGGCCGTGAGAACGAGATCGAGCGACTGGCGCAGATCCTGTCGCGCCGCAAGAAGAACAATCCGGTGCTGATCGGAGAGCCGGGCGTCGGCAAGTCGGCCATCGTCGAGGGTCTGGCGCTTCGTATCGTGCAGCGCAAGGTGTCGCGAGTGCTCTTCGACAAAAGGGTTATCGGCCTCGACATGGCCGGAATGGTGGCCGGCACTAAATATCGCGGTCAGTTTGAGGAGCGCATAAAGACAGTGCTCGACGAACTTTCCAAGAATCCCGACATCATTCTCTTTATCGACGAGATCCACACTATTGTCGGAGCCGGCGGCGCTCCCGGTTCGATGGATGCCGCCAACATGCTCAAACCTGCTCTGGCAAGAGGCGAGATCCAGTGCATCGGAGCCACGACTCTCGACGAATACCGTCAGAACATCGAGAAAGATGGCGCTCTCGAGCGCCGTTTCCAGAAGGTTATGGTCGAGCCCACCACTCCGGAGGAGACCCTTGAGATTCTTCGGCAGGTGAAGGGCAAATATGAAGACCATCACAATGTTACCTATACCGACGCTGCACTTGAAGCCTGCGTCTCGCTGACGGAGCGTTATGTTTCCGACCGTTCCTTCCCCGACAAGGCTCTCGACGCTCTTGATGAGGCCGGCAGCCGCGTTCATATCACCAACATCGAGGTTCCGGCCGAGATCGAGGAGCTTGAGAAGCAGGTTGATACGCTGACTCAGGAGAAGCTGGCCGCCGCAAAGGCCCAGGATTATGAGAAGGCTGCCGCCCTGCGCGACAAAGTGGTTTCCACCAAGAATCAGCTTGAGGAGGCCAAGCGCAAATGGGAGCGTGCCCTTGATAAGGACCGCCAGGAGGTCGACGACGAGAAAGTGGCTGAAGTGGTGGCGCTGATGACGGGCGTGCCGACACAGCGCATCGCGCAGGCAGAGGGTGCCCGTCTCATCAAGATGGGCGAGTCGCTGAAAGGCAGCGTCATCGGCCAGGACGATGCCATTCAGAAAGTGGTGAAGGCCATCCAGCGCAACCGCATTGGTCTCAAGGATCCCGACAAACCGATCGGCGTCTTCATGTTCCTCGGTCCGACCGGTGTCGGCAAGACGCTGCTCGCCAAGAAACTCGCCGAGTATCTTTTCGATTCAGCCGACGCGCTGATCAGGGTCGACATGAGCGAGTTCATGGAGAAGTTCACAGTGTCGCGCCTCGTCGGTGCGCCTCCGGGATACGTGGGCTACGAGGAGGGTGGACAGCTCACTGAAAAGGTGCGCCGCCATCCCTATTCGGTGGTGCTCCTCGACGAGATCGAGAAAGCTCATCCCGACGTGTTCAACCTTCTTCTGCAGGTGATGGACGAAGGACGGCTCACCGATTCTCTCGGCCGCCGCATCGATTTCAAGAACACGATTCTTATCATGACGAGCAATGTCGGATCGCGCCAGCTCAAGGAGTTCGGCTCCGGAGTCGGTTTCAACACCGCCGATGTCTCCAAGGAGCAGGCTCACGGGGTGATTTCGAAGGCGCTCAACCGCGCTTTCAGTCCCGAGTTCCTCAACCGAGTCGACGACATCATCATGTTCGACCAGCTTACCCGCGAGTCGATTTCCAGCATCATCGACATCGAACTGAAGGATTTCTACAGCCGCGTGGAGAAGCTTGGGTTCAACCTCGATCTGAGCGACGAGGCGAAAGCCTTTATCGCCACCAAGGGATATGACAAGAATTTCGGAGCTCGTCCGCTCAAGCGTTCGATACAGAAATATCTTGAGGATGATCTCGCCGAACTTCTTCTCCGTCTCGGAGCCGAAGGACAGATTGGCGGCACAATCCATATCAGCTACAAAGATGGCGACGAGCGTCTGACGTTCAACTACGAGCCGCTCGTGTAAAAATAGATAAACAATTCAAAAAGGGAGAACGGACTCAGGTCTGTTCTCCCTTTTTCATTGTTTCCCTTTTCCACTTTCATCCTTTTTCAGACACACTCTTTTTCAATAAAGAAATTTCTTAAGCGTTATAAGGTCATGAAGCAGATTGGAATATTGAGCGACACGCATGGATATTGGGACAACCGCTATGCCGAATATTTTGCCGATTGCGACGAGATATGGCATGCGGGGGATGTAGGTGACATCTCCATAATCGAACGACTGCAGGAAATTGCGGATGTCCGGGCCGTGCGCGGCAACGTGGATCATGGCGAAGTGAGGCGCATACTGAAAGAGACCGAGATTTTCGAAGTAGAAGGAGTCAAGGTCATGTTGCGCCACATCGGAGGATATCCGGGGAAGTGGTCGCCCGGAATCAGGGAATGGCTACAGGAGCTCGGCATCAAGCTGATGGTCGACGGTCATTCGCATATCCTGAAAGTGATCTACGACAAACAGCTCGACCTGCTCCACATCAATCCCGGGGCAGCCGGCCAGCAGGGATGGCAGAAGAAGCGCACCCTCGTTCGCCTGAAGCTCGACCAAGGCAACATGTCAGACTGCGAAATAATCGAATTAGGATAATAAGATATGAAGTCAGAAAGCGGTGTTGTTAAAGTTAGACGGTATGATTCGCCGTTGGGTGAACTGGTGTTGGGGGCGTTTGGCGATAAGTTGTGCGTTTGCGGCTGGCGTGTTGAGAAGCAGCGCGAACGGGTTGACCGTCGGCTTATGCGCATGTTGAAGGCGCGGATCGAGGAGGGGACGTCGGTGGTGATTGAATCGGCCTCCCGGCAACTTGATGAATATTTTGCCGGAGAACGCAAGGCTTTCGACATCCCGTTGCTTTTTGTCGGCACCGATTTTCAGAAAAAGGTGTGGAACGGCTTGCTTGGCATTCCATACGGAACGACGATTTCCTACGGAGAGCTGGCCAGAAGGATAGGAAGTCCGGCGGCTGTGAGGGCGGTAGCGAACGCCAACGGAGCTAATGCCATTTCGATCATTGCCCCCTGTCATCGAGTGATCGGCAGCGACCACACGCTCACCGGCTACGGCGGCGGCCTCGACACCAAACAAAACCTCCTCGCCTTAGAAGGAATTCATCTACGAAAATAATGATGCCGCTTCATCCGCTGTGCCTTCCCACAGTCGCTCTGATGAAGCAGCATCATTTCTAAGCTTGTTGAGTTTCAGAGACTTTTGGCTTTCTTACTATAAATTAGGGATATTCAGTTAATGGCGGTGTCGGAGGTCAGCTAAAGTCGCTCAGGCAGCAAAAATTGCCTGAGGATACTCCTTCAATGACTGAATATTCGATTCTCGGTGAGTTCCTTTTGATACTCAATGCATTGTTTGAGACGCACACCCTCGTTGAAGGCCTCGAAGGAATGATGCTCGATGAACGAGATGCCGTCAATCTGGATGTTGTTGACCTTGGCCCCGAACTCGACCCGCTTGTTTTCCTTTCCCCTTACGATGGGACGGATGTAAGGGCGGTCGATACTTACCACGCGCCGATGCACTTCTTTCTTTTCCAGAAGCTCATGTTGCTGGCCGCGCACCTTCAGGATTGCTGACAGACGTTTCTCCTGCCCGCCTGAACTCTATCCTCATGAGCGAGTGCAGCCATTCGCAACATTCCCACAACAGCTTCACATCCATCGGATAACGAAGGAAACTCTCATAGCATGTGGCGTCCGTCATGCGCCGGTCCTGATTTTTCAGTTCTGGCTTCCATTTCTCAAAGAGAACTTTTTGAAGTTTCTTTATATCAAGAGCTTTGGCCAGACGGTTGCGGATGGCACTCACTATCTTCCCGTTCTTGATGGGATGGTCCGGGTCAATGAAAACTCCGCAGAACATCTGCATGTAGATGTTGCCGTTGAGCATCTCGACCAGTCCGTCATCAGACTGCCCGGTGTAGGATTTGAGGAACATCAGCGCGATTTCCCCTCTCTGGAGGAAACATCGGGGTATTGCCCTGAGGATGCTTTTTCGGGAATGCCGATGCAAGTTGTTCAGCCATCTCCTTCAGGGGAAGCATGGCATGGAGGCGACCGAGTTCGCTCGATTCAAAGCCCTTGCGATATTTTTGCATCAAATCGAACTCTGTGAACGGCAGAATAGGGTTGATCTCGATTATTTTTCGTATCTTCACGGTATATTTTTAGGTTCATCCGACATTTCGCGTGATACGGGCATCATGAAGGGCGAAGAGGCGTAGTCTGAAATATTCCTCGTCGCGATACCCATAGGCTACCCTTTTGAGCACTTTAATCTTGTTATTGATACCTTCGACTTTGCCGTTTGATATTCGATGGTCATACCAACTGAGAATGCCGGAGCAGAAAGCCATCACAGTATTGGCAACCTTTACAAGGTGCTTGTTTCCCGTGGCTCTCATACGCTCGACCCAATCGTCAAGATATTTCTCCGCTTCATCTTTTCCGAGTTGCATCCAGATCTGACGCAGATCCTCCTTGAGGTAGTAGGCATCAAACAAAGGGCGGTTCAGTCGTAGAGCCGCGTCCAGTTTCTCGCGTCCTTTCAGATCCTCCGAGTTGGACAGCAGCATCCAGCGTGTGCCTTTTATCGCTTTCCTTACATCTTCGTCCTCGATGTTACGATATGCATCACGCCGCACTTTGTCAAGCGCATCGTTCATCAGCTTGAACGCGGCGCGGGCTTCGTAGCCCGGCAGCGTCTCAACGGAATTGAAATTAAGAAAGTCCATAACTTTGAGATTGATGTCTCAAAGTTATGGACCTTATATCGAGTGCTAAAAGACGCTAATTTAATAAGGGGCAAAGAATGTATTATATAAATTGTTATTGTTCATTTATTTCGCATAACAGGACGAATTGAATAACCATTATATCTTAGTCCGTGATTGAATACATTAATGATTTTACGGTCAAATGCAATAGACCAAGCCCGATTTGCTGCGGTAAAATTTGGCGCAGCAGTCCAATAGCCTCCGTTTTCTCCAACCATCAGACGCTGAGTATTATTGCGATACCCGGCAGCTGGTAGAAAAATAGTAGCACCATTATGTTTACTTTTACCAAGCATACCATTGACTTCCGTCCCATTATAATTATTCACCCATTCCCAATCACAATTATCTATGAGTTCTTGTGCCTGAGGTCCTGAAGGTATTCTCCAATCATTTCCCAATATGCAAGATGCTGCGTCATAGTCAGTAGCTAACACATCATTTCGATTAACGAAATCATTAAATTTCAATTCTCCGATGTTCAAATCATATGTTTCACATGTTCTTCCAACATAATCACTTTTTGTTGAAGTATCACCCCATGCAAAATAATCCCCATATTCTTCGGGATTATTTGCGCCTAAGTTGCATGAAGCCCATAAAGTTCCTGAAGGTAAACCTAAATTTATGGTATCCATATTAGTCGTCATTTAATAAACGGTTGTTATTTAATTCTAATAATTTACTATCATTGAAATCATAAAGATAATTGACTCTATATGTCTTACATTGATTAAAAATTGAAGTCGTTGGATGGGTTGGGCGTTCCCAATTATCTTTATGACCTGCTGTTAGTCGACAAATTTCATCAAAACATTCAGGACTAAAGACTAAACGGTCGTCTTTAGTAAACAAATCTTTTAAGTATCCAGAATCTGCTCTAATGATTTGTCGAATTGTTTCCCCTTTGTGTCGTTTGCTAAAGGGTATTATTTCGTCTACAGATTTTATCATATCGCAAAGTTAAGCATAATTTGCGAAACTTTGACTATCAAACCCCTACAAAAATACTTCGAGGCTGTTGACGCGGAAGATGCAGCAGTCGCGGACGCGGCGGCATTCGCCGGAGGCGAGCAGCTTCACGTTGCGCCAGCCGCCGTAGAACGAGTAACGGAGTGAAATGACGTTACGCAGTTCCAGGATAGAGCCGTCGGATTTCCATACGGAAATATCGACAGGGTCGCCGGAGTTGAGCATCGTGCGAGCGGTGGATATGTGTATCGAGCGAGCCATTGATTACGAGAAAGTCGGGTTGAAATTCTGATTGAAGATGCCGGGAGTGGTCGGCACATCGACCGACGGAGTATTTTCGGCGAAGCGCCAGCTGAATTTGACCTTGTTAAGTTTTTCGTCCGTGTCGGAAAACTCGCAAGTGTAGTCTGTAATTAGGATTGAGCGCAAAGCGTCAAAGTCCGTATCATACTTGCTGCAGTCCTGGCCGAAAGGTATGCGTACCGACGGCGAGGTGAGCATCTGTTCTATCTGAATACATTCGTCGGAGGTCAGGGGGCCGCTCTCGACTTCATACTCTTTTGAAGTCGAGATGTCGTAGAACTGCGAGGTCTTGCCGACGGAGGCAAGCGAGCGGTCGGTCTTGACCTTGACCGTAGTTGTGCGAGGCAAAGCGATATGCTCGGTTATGCCGAAGCAGTTCAGATAGAAGATGGGCGTATTGGTCTCCAGAGCCGGGTCGATGAAGAACGTGGCCGAGCGGTTGCCGCAACGGACGGTAACCGACTGGAGTATCAGCGACTCAATTTTCTTGCGCTCGATGATAAGGTCGCGCAGAGCGTCGAGCATGATATATTCGGTCAGCACCCCGTTGCTGTGAGCGATCTGGCCGTTGCCTGAGTGAGCGTACTGGTATGTGTCGCGTAGCCCCTTGTCGTTGATGAAGGTGGCGTAGACGCGGAACATAACGCCCTCCCGATTAGCGGCGTACCACGACACGTTGATGTACCCGTCGGGTGAAAGACGGCGTGTGTGCGACAGGGTCAGAAAGTTTTCTCTTAGCCAGTCGCTCGGGTCGTATAATCGGGTGAGCTTGTCGCAGTACAACACCGGGAAGTCGAGTTCGGCAGTTTCATCGCCGGAAGATGCTTCGAGGTGAACATCAACGAAGTTCATCTCGGTGTTGCCCGACATATAGTGTTCGAGAAGCGGAATGACGTCGGAAACGACGATATTGCCGTCGAAGGCGTAATATAAGCCTTCGAGCAGTGTATTTCCGTAGATTGATATACGGAAATTCACGGCCTCGTGGTCTGTGGCAATGGTGATGTCGGGCAAGTCGCTCGACAGGGACAGGCTCGGAATATAAACTGTAAACTTAATCATACGGCAAAGATACCGGGCAGATAGCGGAGGATAAAAGACATATTCAGGGCAACTCGGATGTCGCGGGAGCGAACCTGCCCGGCAGCCCTCACGGCTAAAGGGCTTGCCCTGCTACGGCCATGTGTCACTCGGCATTTTCTCGGATGTCGCGAGAGCGAACCGCCCGGAGGTCATTGTAACCGCAGGGCAAAATGCCGCTATGGGGAAAATTTAGGCGACTCCCCGAAGGGAGCCGCCGAAGAACGGTGAAAAGCCGACAGCTATTCGTCGGGATTCTCACCTCGCGCGATAGCTATTTTACGGAGTGCGTTATGCGACTGAACGACAATCTGATTGATTGCTCGGAACTGGAAGTCTTCAATCAGGAGAGCCATCTGCTCCTTCATGCTCGGGAACTGCTGCCCGAAAGCGAAGTTGATTGTCCGTGCGGCTTCGAGGATTACTCGCAGTTCTGATTCTGTGAACTTGTTGTAGTCGATTTGCATTGCTTTGGGTATTATAGGGTGAATGTTTCGTGAGTATTGTGGTCGATGTGGGAGATGCGCAGCGTGTAGTGTTCGGCGCCCTGACGGCGTTCCACGCGGACAAAGTTATCACCGTCTCGCCAACAGTAGAAAAGACCGAGCCGTATGGCCTCGAAGTCGTTGTCGGCATAGAAGTTCCATTTGCCGGTTGTTGTGATGCAGGTATATTCTCGTTGCATGGTCGTGAAGTTTGAGGGTTTGACATTCGGGGGGAAAGCAAGAGAGGCTTACGCCTCCCTTGCAGCCTCGAACTGGAGGCGTTCGTAGATGGTTTGGGAAATCGTCGCTCCGTAGCGGGCTTTGAGCAGGTGCATGTAACGGATAGCGCTCTTGGCGGTCTTGCAGCCGCAGCCGACGTTGTCTTTGGGGGCCACGCCCTTAAAGTAGACGTACCAGCGGTCGAACTTGCGCTGAGCCACGATGAGCTTGGGAGTGACGGTCGGAGTAGTCTCGACGGCGGGAGCTGCGGTTTGAGCTGCGATGTTTTCTGCGGATTTTTTAGTTTTCTTTGCCATGATTTTGAAGTGTTTGGGGTTTGAGATGTGAGCCGAGGCTCTTAATTTTTACGTTGCAATAATTGGGAGAACTGAGGAAGCACGATTGCAAACGTTATTACAAGCCTTCAGGCGGTAAATTCTTGGGTCCTGGAGGGTGAAGAATTTATGGAATGTTGATTGCAAGCCCTGAGGGTCAAGCCCACAGGCGAAGAAGTGCGGTCAGTCCTACCTTTGCGACAGGAAAAATAAGCCGTGGGTCACATCCCCAAATACGGAAAAAGGCAAATAGAAAACTAACCGCAATGAACATAGCCAAATCGCCCTGCCGGAGAGACTCGATAAGTCACTCCGTACTCGTTAAGCAGCAGGTTCAGCTGTACGTGTACAAGGACGGGGCAAAGACTGTCGAGATGCGGACGCAGCCAAGAGCACCGCTGCATATACCTGCTCCCGCTATGGAACGACCCCGAACCTCGGAGAGCGCCCCTGTTCGGGGAAGCAACGGCTGTGTCCGTTGCGCCCGAAAGTCTGACCCGATGAACGACAATGCAACAACCTTATCAGCATCACTATGGCAAAGGGCTGTGCCGACAGATGAAGAAGCCCCAAGGCGAGAACCGATGATTGGCTCGACCGCGATACCTCGCGTGGAATACGGCGGCGAAAGCCACTGCGCATCTCCGACCACAAGCGGAGCGTTCACCCTCCCGAAACGATGTCAGCGACTACTAACACCGAACTGCGACTGGATAATGATGTGGACGTATAAATGAGCGGTCAGCTCGGATGTCGCGCGAGCGAATCTGCCCGGCAGCCCCCACGGCTAAAGGGTCTGACCCGCGACCCATATCTTCGGCAAGTTCTCGGATGCCTCACGAGAGGACCGACTGGAGGCCGACCTGCCGGATGTCAACTTGCCGCCCTGGTGTCGGCTTAGAGGCGGTGCCGGAGAGCCGATGAACAAATGAGTGAAGGCAATGGCGACAGATGAACAGAGCAAATGGCTGCCCCGGCGGACAGCCTGCCCTTTGTGGGAGGAGGATTTTACCAACCTGCGAAGCAGCTCTGAACCATCGTGTAATCGACGTTGTCGTACTGAGAAGCTGCGATTTCCTGTGCTTCCTCGGCATTGCGGGCTTCCACTTCTTCAGTGTAGCTTTCGCCATCGAAAGTGATTACTTCTACCGAGAAGTATTTGAGCTTGCGGTTGGAGTTGAGAGAGCTGTCGAATATGTTCATTACGTGGGTCATGATTTTGAAGTTTAAGAGGGTTTTTACTGTGCGCCGGGGCGCGTTTGATTTACGTTGCAATAATTGGGAGAGCTGAGGAAGCGGAGTTGCAAACGTTATTTCAAGCTCACGCGGTAAATTCTTGGGTCCTGAAGGGTGAAGAATTTATGAAATGTTGATTGCAAGCCCGGAGGGTCAAGCCCACAGGCGCAGATGCGCGGTCAGCCCTACCTTTGCGATGTAAATTCAATGTGCCTCGTGCGAGTTTACAAGTAAAGTTCCTCGCGAAACGTTCCGGCAAAATCCTGAACCACGTAACCTGCAAGGCATAGTTGACGGTGAACGCCGACCGCTTACCCAAATACAATCAGCACCGTGTAAGCACAGACGGCCACAGCGGAACACTAAAGATGATAAAAGCCCGGCTGACGAAGTCAGGTAAAAATCGTTCAATGTACGAGTCGACGAAACGAGGTGCAGGGTAACAACTGATAAATCTACCCCTCAAAGGGGCATAAAAGCACGGTAAATTCCTTACCCCGCGAGGGTGTCGCCCTCCCTCGAAGCGACAAGTCCATATACACCAAGCGAGCCTCGGATTGCCTTGCGGCCTACTGCGTGGTCACAAAGCGGTGCAGAAGCTCGCTATATAACGAAATAGGGATAGAAGCCGAACGGCTGAGACATCAGGCTCCGTGGCAGTTCTTTGCTAAGGCAAAGCGTCTTACAGACGATGACACGATAGCCCGACGGCAAAGCCGGATTTCCATAAGTAAACCCCGACATCACTGCCGAGGTTTCTGTATTGTATGAGTAGCTTTTCGTTATTTCATAATAGCCGAAGATGCACATGACTGTTCTCCGACTTCATTACCACGCTGTACTTTTTTGCCGTAACCGAAAGTATAAGTTACAGACAGGTTCAGGCGAGAGTGTGAATTGGTTCCAAAGTTGGTTTTATGTTCTTTATAGTAAGGCGTTTCAATATAAAGGTCGGCACTGTCCCAATGTGTATTGAAGATATTATAGGCGGACAGTCGAATGTTCCAGTCGGCATTAGCCCACCCGGCTGCGAAAGCATAAGTATCCCTTGACCGGTATGTTGTGGGAGAATTAGAGAACATCATTTTCTGCGGTGTCTGATAATAACCCATAAAATAAAACTGTTTCAAGTAATAAACGGCTTGTGCCGAAAGCTGGAACGGATTGTATCGTTTATCGAAAAAACCGGTGGAACGATTGAAGCATTGTTTCGGGCTGACATAAATGTGGAGGCTGTTGTTAAAAAGTTTGAGATTGGCTGAAAACCCGATTTCGCTTTGTATATAATTGCCGTCATTGACGTAAGTCCTCAGCAATGCCTGTCCGTTGTTATATGGCTCATAAGTCATAATCTGCCTGTCAATCAGCTCAAAAAAGTTGCCGAAAGCATTTAAACTGAATATATTTGATGGCATCCATGTATAGCCGAGATTGAATGTTATATGCCGCGAATTGTCGAGCAAGGGGTTTCCCTTAAGATACATAAATTCGTTATCGCGCAAAAAATCCGACGCTTTCGCATCAATGCCCGGTGTGCTGTTTGCATATTGGAAATACGTCGAGAAAGCATTTTTAGAATTGGGCGAATATCGGAGGTTTACATGAAGAAAAGGATATGAGTCGGTGTTCCTGATGCCGTTTATATCGCTTTGTTCCCAACAAAATCCGGCATCCGTGTAAAGGCTGATTTTCTGCGTTTGAAGCTGATAGCATAACAATCCGGCAGCGAAAGCATTGAGGAAACGGTCGGAGTAAACGGCGTTGCCCGAATATTTAAGCCGATTTATGTTGTCGCCTCCGTTTATCCCCAACATCAGTGTGTGTTTCTGACCGAAGCGCTTATTCAGGTATGCGTCCACACGATAATAATAGGCGTCTTCCTGTGCATTACGGACAATCGGATCGGTTGAGGAAGTAACGTATGTAAGTGCGTTGTTGTTATGGGTATATGAAAATTGAGGAGCCGCATTGATAGAAAAGTTATCAGGCAACGCGAAATAGAAAGAACCCTTATAGCTTAATGAATTGCTGCGGGAGGAATTACGCCTGTCAAATGTATAGTTGTCCGCAATACCCGGAGAGTAAGAAAGCAATCCGCGCTGATTCTGTATAGGAAATGCGGAATAGCTATATCCCAATGTGTTGCGCACTTGTATTTTTTCAGTGTTGTATGTGGCTTGAAAAGTCACTGGAAACAGGTTTTGCCTGAAATGTGCATTGTCGGTGGTTTCTTCACGGCTTAAAAGGAAGTCAGAGCCTCCGGCATCTTTCAGCGAGTATATGCCCTCGATGTCAGAAGAAGCATGATGGTTGTTCCAGTTGTTGGCGGCTACAAACAGGTCGTATGTCATTTTCTTGTAGGAGAACTTCGAGAATATGTTTGCGCGTGATGACAGGCCGACAAGGAAATTTTCGTCAACAGAGATTTTTGTGTAACCTCCGTAGGCATATTCCTGAATAATGATATTCACTGCCCGCTGTGCTCCACGGAAACGTGGGTCGGTGGGAAATTCGAGATATTCCACTTTGCGGACATCAGCCGTGCGCAAACCTGCCATTTCTTCCTGAGAAGCCGGCATATAATTGATGAAGATTGATACTTCTGCCCCTGCGTTGTCTTTGACTGAATTGTCTATCGGATTGATTTGTAGCTGAGGAATAGCCATCTGCCGCAAAAGGTCTATGGCGTTCTGTGCTGCGTTTTTCTGTTTACTTGAGGGTTTGTAGGTCGTTGCGGTCGGAGAAGTACGCTGCATCTGCGCCTCAACGACGATTTCACCAAGTTGCTGTGTCTTTACACTGTCGGGCGTTTCGGTTTGTGCCATTGCCGTGATTGTGGCGGTGGCGCATAATATCAGTAACGATAGTTTGTATATCATGTGTCATTATTTTTTGCGCAAAGTTCGGCAATAAAAACGACACAACTCTCAACATATGTTGAGAGTTGCTATGAGGAGGGAGAAAAAGATTGGTTCCGGGTAATAAACTCTTTGCGTAAGCGGCTAAGATGTGTGGGGGTTATTTGCAAATATGAGGCCATCTCTTTAAGCGTAATATGTCGCAGAATGTCCGAGCATTTGTTTATCAGTCCAATATATCGTTCTTTTGGTGACTGTCTGTAAAGATTGATGTATCTTTCGTGCGACATTCGGAACAATTCGTCCGCTATTATACGGTATAAATCGGGATATTCGTTTAGAACTTCCTTTACACGTGCGGTACTGATGACCCATACGGCGGAGTGAGTGGTGGCTATTAAATTGTTCAATGCAGTTACTTGGTGAATGGAACTGTAGAAATCACCTGCAATATTATTGCACAAAGCAAAACCAGTGATTCGCTCGTTGCCTTGTGAATCCACAACTGAATACTTGAAATAGCCGGACTCGATGAATCCAAAATATTTAGGCACTTCACCTGCCCGCAGAAAAAATTCTCCTTTGGAATAATGGCGTAACACTCCTTCTTTGACGCATAGGTTGTGCCAAAATTCCATATCAATAGTATCTATGTATGAGTTGAAGTTCGCCATTGTGGAAATCAGTAGACGGTAATAATCGGTTGACCGAAGAAAGAGGACAGCATGGCGAGGGTAGAGATAGTGAAGTTATGCTCGCCGCTTAACCATCGGGTTATCTCATTGGGCCGCTTGCCGAGGGCTTCGGCAAACTGCTTTTTATTCAGGCCCTTTTCATGCATCAGAGCGTCAAGTCGGTTGGAGATGGCAAACGAGAGTCGGGTTTCCTCCCTTTTCTCGCGGGGAATCTCATTGAAAATCTCCTGTAAAGAAATGTTGGCGGTTCTCATAATTCAAAGGTTTTGTCGGTTATAATCTCCTTTTCCGTAATCTCCACATTTCCCGAACGAACTTCCTGCCGGAGCAGTCGCTCGAATTTCTGCAAGTCCATGACATAGCCCTGCAATGTGTCGTTTTCCTCGTATGTCCGGCTGTTCTTCACATCGCCGTTACCGAGAACGAGAATCTTGTCTGTGAGCCGCAGACAATACAGGCGGAGTTTGGATTTAAGGACGGGGAGGGCAACAACTGAATCGTTCATCTTGCCTTCTCTGCGGAAGTACCTCTCCAGAGCGCCGTTAGAGAGAATCTGTTCGACGAATCTCATTATTGCCTGAAAGTCAGGATTCAACTCAGCATCCTGTCTGAACTTGGTAACGAATTTCTCAAATTCGCTCATATCGTCAGACAGGAACTGAATCGTATACACAGTGCAGCTGTCGCTGCTGTTGACTAAAAGGAGTTCTACTTCGCTCATAAGGCTTTGCGTTTGTAATTACAACGCAAAGTTACAAAAAATGTTTTACATAAATGTAAACGTTGGAGATTTTTTCACAACACGCCCGACATTGACAGCGAAAAAGTGTCGTGGAAAGGGAATTTCTCCGCGCCAATGTAGAGGGTATCGAAGGCGTCGGTGCCGTCGGTGCGGTGTTCGAGCAGGTCTTCTTCGCTCTCGGCAAGTTTCTCTCCGGATTTATCCTTGCGGAAGCCATTGCGACCGCGACTGACACCTGCCGACTGAATGGCGAGAATCAAGTCCTCGTTGTTTGAGCGGTTGAAGAATGGCACAAGGCGTTGCTTACCTGCGAAGCCATGATTGATGAGCAGGTATTTTTCATCGTGTCGCATCGGGTTTCCGAGGTACACGGCTTCAACGCGCCAACCCCTGCGCTCGAACTCGTGGACTACCCACCAACGGTAATCCTGGTCGTTGACCGCATAGTTTGAGCCGAGTGCGGTTGCATCGTAATAATAGACCACGGTCTTGTTGCGATGCTCGGAGTAATAACGGCAGAAGTCCTCGACGAGTGCCGGGATTTTATGCTCAAACTTGACGAAGAAAGATTTTATCACATTCAGGCGGCGGTCGCGCGGCTGACCGGCGACAATCCAGTTGATGTTGGCGTTGTAGTCCATGCCTATGCAGATGGGCGCGTCGGGGTCAACGTCCGAGTCTCAGAGTGATGAGTAAATGAGTTGATGAGTGCCGTCAACTGTTCCACTCCTGAACTCGTCACTGCTCCACACTGAATCGAGGTACTGATTATCGTTGGCATCGTACTTGTGCCCCTCGCGCATCGAGGAATAGAAACCGTCCTTTGCAATTCCGATCCTCTGACAAAGGATAGAGGTTTGGAAGTTCAAAGGAGTAAGGTCGCGTTTCATCTGCTTTATGTAGTTCTCACCGAGAAGCTGCAAGTTTTAAAAATTCAATCATCTAAAAATCATTTTCAGTGTCTACTTTTATGGTCTGCTACAGCTAAAATGTGTACTTCGTCAATTGCTTACAGAGATTTCAGAACAGCCGAAGAAAAATCGGTTCAGAACAGGGCTTTGACCGGCCGGAATAGGAGGATATATGAATAAAAAAATTGGGAGGAAAATCCTGAAGTTAGGACTTTCCTCCCATTTTTTTATTCGTTGGGGATCGGTTTATTTCGATTTTCTCATGCGGAACATGCTTCCGGGACGTTTTTTAACTTTCTTGGCTGCTACCTTGGAAGAAGTCGGAACGTTCTCATAGCTATATACATAATAGCCATGGGAAGAGGATTCAGTTTCGATAAGACCATCCTGGTTGACAGAGATGCTGATGTTGTTGGTGCTCGAAGAGTTGTAATCGCTGTCATCCTCCTCGGTCTCGATCACTGTGGGGAACTGAGCCGGGCCGACGCCGAGCAGGCCGACAAGAGCAAAATCCCCGAAATCGAATTCAATCACATCGCTGGCCAGCGACTGGCAATACTGGTTGAAGAGATTTTCCTTCAGACCGTAAGCCACGTTGGCAGTAGTTTTGTAAACATCTTTTTCGCCATCCTCTTTCTCGATGGTCTCGCATACACCCTTCACGAGGTTGCCGTCTTTCCAGGTATATTCGATTTCAGATGTCTCCTCATATTTATAGCTTTCGCCGTCTTCCTTGCCGCTTTCGCTCATAGAGACAGAAATCTTGGTGAGGTGACCCTGCTTGTCGTAGGAGAATTTCATCTTACCGCTTCCCTTATAGCTGTCGCCGTCTTCCTTATAGTTCCAGCTCTGCGAGAATTCAGTGAAATATCCTTTGCCGTTGGTTTTGAAATTGATAGGCTCGCCATCTTCGGAATCAGAAGATTCGATCACGCCGTTTTCCCAGTCGATCGAGGCATATTCGCCATATCTGCTGCGGTATCCGTCGACACGGCCCTGATTGTCGTAAGAGAAAGATGTGCCTCCAACAGAGTAAAGACGTACGCCTACAGTTGCTGTGGGGGTGTCGGGTCCGTCGGGTTCGTCGCCATCGTCATCGCTTCCGCAGGCGGTAAAGCCTGTCATGAGGGCTGCAGATGCAAAGAGAACAGCCCATTTGAATGTTTTGCTCATTTTTGTTTGGTAATTAGTTTATATCTGTTTTAATTGGTTGTTAAGTGCTTTTCGCGAAGTGCAAATTTAGTTTAATTTTGGTTATCGGCCAAAAAGTTTTGCAAAAATTTATCAAAAAAAATATGATATTATGCCAGGGATTATGCTTTCTTTATAGCTATGGTGGCAACATAAGAGTCGGTGATTCGGGAATGCACTTCTATGTCATTGAAAGGGAAATATCTATTTTCAAGCAATGCTGTGTCGGTGCATTCTATTTCAAAAGCATTGTCGAGTTTGAACAGAGCCTCCTTCACGGTCCAGATTCTTGTAAATTCCGCTGCAGGATCGACGGATACCGAGATCATTCTCTTTTCCCGGGCGCTGTAGCAATATCCGGCAACCATCAAATTCTCCTCAACCGTTGGGTTTATCACCTCTATGTCGCAGCCTACCGGCGTATCGGCAACTGCTTCAATAACCCCTTTTTCGCAATGGCTGAGGCTGACATGCAAATCGGAATGCCCCTTGATTGAAGGCTTACCGTTGGAATCATATATGATAACCAGATGATCCCGGCTGATTCCGACAACCTCACGCAAAAGGGATGCAAGGAGCTCAAACGCCATGGCGGAAAGCAATCGGTCGATCGGACGCAGTCTCGCTATTTCCGACGAGAGCCGGTCGAGCGAGACGTCGGCGGTGAGCACTCCTACGGTTTTGCCATTGGAGACGTGAAGAGGATAGGAACAAGTCACCATCATCTTGTTGCCTCCACCCTTGTCGAAGTAAGGATCCGACCATACCGGCGAATCCGCTTTCAGGGCGTTCGTAAACCATGGCATAGTCGTATAATCGTAATCCTTGCTGCCAAGATGCTTGCCTACCGGCCGGCCTTCGGGATCAAGAGATACATATTCCATTATCTTCGGCTCTCTATCGTGGGCCGGTAGCAGCGCCACGCAGCCTCCCATTATGAGAGAGTCGGAGGTGACAAAACGCTCCACCATCGGCATGATCGCACCGGTGTCGCCGAGCTTGTTCTCAAAGAGGGGAGCGGCATTCACAAGATGATATTCCACTTTGGAAATCTCGCTGTCGAGCTTATCGACCGAACCGTCGACGATCACATTGGCATATAGCGATGCAAAGCGTTCCTCGCGCTCGGCTCCGTCTTGCATGAACAGAAAACCGATTGCGCAGAAGATTACTATGATTATCAGAGAGATATAGAGGCTGAGTCTGTTTGCCAGTGACATGCTGACCTATTCGATGTTGAAGAGCTTGTGGAATCCGGTGATTGTAAAGATATTGCGAATTTCGTTATTTACATTTTTCAGCACAAGCGAGCCCCCCTTGCTCCTCACATCTTTAAGAAGGCCGAGGAAAATGCGAAGACCGGAGCTGCTGATATATTCCAGTCCGCTGCATTCGATCAGTATATTTTTATCCGTATTTTCATGCAGGGGTGCAAGTTGCTTTTCGCATTCAGCGGCCTGAAGAGTGTCGAGGCGTCCTTTGAGCGCAGCGATGATTTCGCCGGTTTCTTTAGTTGAAATCGAAATTTCCTTGGTTGTCGGTTAGTTGATTTTATTAATTTCCACCGCAAATGTAATAAAATTCGTGATTTTACAAAAATTTATGTATATAAAGCGGCTGATTTTTCCACCGAACGTCCGAATATCTATAAGAATATTGCAGTATTGTCAAAAATTTGATTAAACTGTCACTGCACTGTTTACTTAATGTCACGTTTCAGCCAGGATTGGCGTTCGGTTGGTGAGAATTTTTCTATGGCGTAGCGGAGGGTGGTGCGGTGAAGATGGGGATAGTGTGCTGAAAGGAAGTCTCGAAGCAGGTCGGCGTCACGCTTCCCCATTTCGCGGAGCATCCATCCGACGGCTTTATGGATCAGGTCGTGGGAATGGGGGAGAAGTTTCTTCGCAATCCTTATTGTTTCGTCATACCGACCGGCACGGATCAATCGCCAGTTTGTGACCATGGCAATGCGTTGCTCCCATAGATTCCGGCTGTCGGCCAACCGGTCGAGAATTTCAGGGGATGGCATTCTCCCGTTTTCCCCGGGATAACAGAGCCAGACTCCGAGAATGCCCGGACACGACATATCAACCAGATCCCAGTTGTTGGCCTGCCTGGCATGTTTCAGATAGAAGCGGGCTATATCTTCACGACGGCCTGCTTTCGCTGTCGGCAGGTCGCGTTTCTTTGGGATTGCGGCGTTCATCTCCTCCACAAGCAGAAGGAAGCCGCAAAGCCTCACTTCATGCCACGGCGAATAAAGAAGTTTTTCAATTTCGGAAAACTCTACACGAAGTTTAGCCATCTTCACCACCGATCTCGTCTGCGGACATTTCAGGCCGAGGAACTGGTCGCCATCTCCATATTCACCCGGCCCGGTCTTGAAAAACCGGCATAGCATCTGTCGCTGCTTCTCATTCCGGAGCTGCATTAAGGCTGCCTCAATATCTTCCCCGGTATATCTTTCAGTATTTTTATTCATTGCAAGCGCTGAATAATCGGAATCCGTAGATGGATGCCATTTACGGGGCGAGTTATTTCATTCTCTCAATTATCTTTACAAAGGATTTCGGCAAACGGACATTGTAAAGCTCCATTGCCTCGGCGAAAAGGGGAGCGATTTCCTCATCCGTGAAACCTGCTATTCCGCAACCGATGCGGGTGACGTAGAAGGTGTTCTGATCCCATTCTCTGGCGAGCCTGATGAAGTCGTCGACATAAGGCTTGATCGTTTCCACGCCTCCCTGCATCGTCGGGATTGCGTAAGATTGCCCCTGCATCCCGACGCCTTGTCCCCACACGGCTCCGAAATTCTGGTATGCGGTGCGGGCAGCTCCCCCAAGATGTCTTCCTTCCAGATTACTGCCGAATACGAATATGTCATCCGGCCCGAGTTCTGTTATATGTTCAGGTGTATATTCCATAATAACGAAAGTGAATTTTATCAACATCTTTTCGGCCAGTGGGGCGTAGTAGGCTTTTACTTCCTGCGCGGTCGGCGTATGTCCGCCCGGGAAATGGAAGATGTTGGGATAGTAGCGCGCGAACAATGGCCCGAAATGAGCCAGCGTATCCTTCTCGCCGAATAATCCCCAGATCTTATCTGTAAAGGAAGAGGAGACGAAATCGAACTGATGCTTTTGGACATCGGCAAACTCTTCGATCAATTTTTCATCGATAACGAAGTCCTGAACGCCATCTTTGCGTGGCGACTTGAACCGGTGGGGTCCAATGCGATTTTTGAGGAATTCCGTCATCTTCATGTAAGGATTGCCGAGCAAAGCCGGCACACCGACAATCGGCGCTATTATCTGGCCGAGGAAAGAACCGTTGCTGTTGCCGACGATAAGATCCGGTTTCACTTGGTTGCAAATTTCATGTATCAATGTCAGAGCCTCTTTGGGATGAATGGGCAAATCGGGAGTAAGCACCTCGGTCCGTCCGGCGAATGCTTCCTTCAAAGCCCTCGCAGGCTCGCACTCCCCCGAAGCAAAGAACCCATGCAAAAACAAAATCTTCTTCATACCCTATCAACGCACAACGAAACAAAAATTTTAGAATAAAATGCCATTTTTTCTGTCAAAACGGTGTAAAGTATTGATTTGGTGTATGTTTCCGAGGGGTGTTTTCCGCTCTTACAATTTTGCCAAATGTTAAGGTCATTTTTAAGTAGTCCGTATTTCGGACTGTCAGCCGCTAACATGGTCAGCCCCGAAACAAGCGCGACCATAAAAGTTGAAATTACTTTTTTCACTGTGATTGTTGTTTATTGTTTGTTGTTTACGGTGCAAAATGCGCCAACTATTATTTCATGGTTTTATCAGTTTTGTTTAGCTTTTATGAAACTTACCGATGTCATTATATACCGAAATCCTCACGACCCATTTTAATCAAATGGATGGTGAGGATAGTAGCAGAAGGGATATATACGTTAATAGACTGTGTTCTGGGGGTCGAAGTTTGTCCAGCCTTGAAGCCAGTTGTCGGATGTATCCTTGAAGGCGCCTATGTATCCGCCTTTACCGTCCGAGAGCATCGTGGAAGGACAATAATTCTGGCCAAGACCTGCGGGATCGGTGAGGTTGAGAGCGGCCTCGGTCATAACCTTGTTGTTGGGATTCGACAGGAAGAAGGTGTGGGAGAATGATTCTCGGCCTTTGTCCTCAGTACCGGCCGCCAGGTCTATGAAATAATCCTCATATACTTTGTTTTTGTCGGAGCCGATTATATCCATACCTGCAAATATAATATTGTCGAGTTTGAAATTTCCTGCCTTGGCATATTTCACGGTATTGCCTTTCTCCCCATCGACAATCAGACCGATGGGATAACCTACGGCAAGAGTATTGGCTACATTGAGTTTGCTGCCACGGCGTATCTGCATGGCCGACTGGAATTTGCCGAGTTTGGAGCCATTGTCGGGGAACATATTTCCGGCAGTGATATAATCAGAACTGTTGCGGAAGTCTCCGTTCTTGGCGGTTTTAGGACCGATGAATGTGACATGGCTGAAGTGAGCTGACGTGAACGGGGCTGTCTCGGCACCGCTGGCGTTGTTGTCGCTCTCGAAACCGTTGCTCTGCGATGTATCGGCGATTCGAGGATCACGAACCGACAGACAGTATTCAACATTGCCGGAGAATCCGTTGTCGGTGTCAAACTCATCGTCCCAGCCTTTGTAAGCTACGAGGTATTTACAGTTTACAGAACCACCGAACCATTCGTATGAATCATCGTTTGAGTATGATACCTGAATGTGGTCCACGGTCGTGCCGCTGCCAACCGAACCGAAAGTCAGGCCATTGATTTCCTTGTCGGTGTCGAAGGGATAACCGGCGAACTCTATACGGACATAGCGGTAGATGCCGGAGTTGTCGCTGTCGTTGTCACCTCCGTGGATTGTGGTCGGGCCACCCTCGATCTGTATTGTCTGCTGGTTGTTGCGGGCCTTTCCGCAGATGATGAGTCCGCCCCAGTCGCCGGGACGCCGCTGACCGGGAGCCTGTGCCGAGGTCATTACCACCGGCGCGTCCTTCGTTCCGTTCATCTCGACATATCCTCCGGGTTCCACGATGAGCGCCGCCATAGTCTGCTTGTCGCCCTTGATGACGGTTCCGGCGGGTATGCGGAGTTTCGCTCCGGCATCCACATAGACCCATCCCTTGAGCAGATAGACACCCTTCTCAAGAGTCACGTCGCCGGTAAAGTGGAAGTTCTGGGTGCCATTGCCGAGTTCCTTGCCCTCGTTGAAGAGTATGCCCTTGCTGTAGGCCACGTTCCCTTTGTAGGTCACTTCCGGGTCTGTGAACTTGGGCGAATCGGGTTCGTCGTTTGATGAGCAGGATGCCATTGCAAGTCCGGCTCCCACGGCAAGCGCCGCCACGAGCAGCCTGCCTGAGTTGATGATGTTGATTTTCATGCTTTTTCTCATTTTTTGATTAGAGATTGTACTTTTTTTGATTAGAAATTATATCCGATTGTTATGTTGAAATTGCGTCCCGGTTTGTAGCTCCGGGTTGTTTCTTCAATTGTTTTACCTTTCCCTTCGTTTGTCACTTCCTCAATCTGTTTGAAAAGGTATCTTTGAGCGAGGATATCGCGTGCCGAAAGTTTCAGGCTCCATCTGCCGAACTTCTTCGACACCGATATATCAAGGCTGTGGCGCGGCATCTCGTAGGAATTGGGGATGTTGCGTGCAGTGCCGTCTGATGCGGTACCGTAACGGTTGCCCACACCTGTGATGCGTTTGCCGATGATATTGTAGAGTAAGGCGGCGTTCCAGCCGTATTCATCGTTGTTATAGAACAGTCCTGCGTTCACTAAGTAGGGGGACTGTCCCTGCATCGGGCGGTCGATGTTGTTTGTGCCTTTGTCGAATGTAACCCGGCTTTTGATCAGCGCTCCGTTGAGCGACAGCGAAAAGTCTCTGAGTCCGATGAAACCGAGGTTCTTGCGTATGTCGAGTTCCACACCGTAGTTGTTGGCTCCATTGGCGTTGATGAAAGAATATATGAGGTCGGTGCCACCGGCCACGGTATATGTCCATTCGATCGGGTTGGCGAAATGCTTGTAGAAAAGCGCTACCGAAATCTGTTCCCCCCTGGAGGGATACCATTCCCAGCGGAGATCCGCATTGTCAATTGTGGCCGCCTTCAGGTCAGGGTTGCCCATCACGCTGCTGCCGAGGTCGAAGTCATAATATACCGACGAGGAAAGCTCGCGGAACTCGGGACGGTTGGTAGAGCGGCCGTAGGCGGCGCGGAGCTGGTGGCTGTCGGTTATATGGTATGTAATATTGACCGACGGGAACAGCCCCGGATAGTCATAATCGGTCTTATGGAGGCTCTCCTCATATTGGCGGGTGTTCATCTCGAGGGTCTGGCGGCTGTATTCATACCTCACACCGGCATGAATGTCGAATTTTTTCAAGGGAATGTCCGCCGAAAGATAGGCCGCCCCGAGTGTCTGATGCGCATTGTAGTTGTTGAGCCAGTTTACCTCCTCGTAAAGATAGAGTTTGTCATGCCCGTAATTTGAATCCGTCAAAAGGTCGCCCTGCACATCGGGATTGAACATGAATCCGTCTGGGAGGGTGTTGTCAGGCTGCCAGCCGTACTGGAACTGACGGGTGCGGTAGGCGCGGGTACGGTATTCTCCGTATATGCCGGTTTTAAGTATGGGTCTAATGACCGAGAAATCAAACTCATGCCGGTAATTTCCCGACAGTGACCCCGTGTGTTCGTTAAGCTTTGTAAATTCCCGGCCGATACGGTATATGCCCATAGTCTGCTCCGTGCGGTCGGTGCGCTCTATCAGTCTCCGGTCTGGCAGATTGCGTTGTGCAAAGGCATATCCGACGCTCCAGTCCACGCGGTCGGCATCGAATGTATGGCTGCCGGTGAACTGAGTGTTGAAAGTGGGGCGCGACGAGTGATAATATTCCATGTCGTTGATATTGTCGGCCTGCGCATTGAAACCGATGCGGTCGGAATACCTGTTCTTGATGATTTGATTGAAGATGTTTTTCCACTCAAACAGATGGATGCCTCCAGAAGGACGGAAAGACAGGTTCAGCATCGCCCCGTAGCGTATCTCCCGGGTATATTGGTTGTCGGAAGCCTTTCGCAGCGGTACGCTCTTGTCGTTGGATACATCGTACGGACCATAGAGCGAATTCTCCATATTCAGCAATGTCCGGTAGCTGTTCGAGAAATTCAGTGCCGCCACAAGCCACATCTGCCCGTCACCTATGAGCCAGGACTGATTGTATCCGGCACTTGCCTTAAGGTCGGCAACGGGATGTATGGTCTTAACCCGCCAGTTGTTGTCCAGAGCACTTGCCAACGGATCGATTCTTCCTTCAAATCCGGGATAACTCACTAACGGCGCGTCAAGTCCGCCGGCAGGGAAGGCAAACCTGCCTCCGGCCTTTACAAACTCACGGAAATGTGTCCTGTCGTTTATGCCTGCGCCGACAGAGATGTCGAAGCCGGTTTTCAACGGTTGCCTTTTGGTATTGACCATCACGAAACCGCCGGTGAAGTCGGCGGGATATTCCGGAGCGGGGCTTTTGACAATCACCATATTGTCGATCTGGCTGCTCGGGATGATGTCGAATGAGAAGGCGCGGGAGTCTGCCTCGGAACTCGGCACCGCGCTGCCGTTGAGCCATACATTGTTGTATCGCTGCGACAAGCCTCTGACCATAACAAACTTATCTTCAATAATCGAAATGCCCGGCACTCTTCTTATAACTTCCGAAGCATCTTTGTCCTGCGTCTTGGCGATTTGTTGCGACGAAACACCTGTCTGCACTACATTGCTTTTCTTTTCCTCCTCTATCATGGCAGCCTCGGTATCCCTTCGTGCGACAGCCACTACTGTCACTTCGGACAATGAAGTGACATCCGGCATCATAGGAATGTCAAGTATCAGCTCTTCCATTCCTAAAGGTACCTGATGCGAGATTACCGTATCACGGTATCCTATATACTTTATTGCAAAATCATATTTCCCTGCGGTGAGCTGCAATGTATAATGACCGTCTATATCTGTCGATGCCCCCTGCGTATGGTTACCCGCTATGACCGTCGCGCCAATAAGCGGTTCATTTGTAGCCGAATCATAGACTCTTCCTTTGACTATGCCGGCATCCATATTGACCGTGGAAACGAGCATTGACAAAGTCATTACGCATACATGTAATTTTTTACAATTCATATTCTCGCTGTCATTTTTTTCTGCCGCAAAATTATGGACATAATGTTTCATGGTTTTATCAGTTTTGTTTAGATTTTATGAAATAAATTGTATCATTAAACTTTTATTAAATTTTTGAGCATCAGGACAGTATTTGACCGATTATTAGTAATTTTACGGCATGGAAGAAAAAAAGAAAATACTTGTGGTGGATGATGAGGAGGCTCTGTGTGACGGCCTCGGATTCAATCTTGAAGTGGAAGGCTATCAGGTTGACATGGCGTATAGCGCGGAGGAGGCTCTTGCCCTCAACCTTGCCGCCTATGACCTGATACTCCTTGATATTATGATGGGGTAAATATCCGGGACTCAACTGGCACGCATAATGAAGTCGAATCCGGCAACTGCCTCCGTTCCCATCATATTCTGCACGGCCAAAGACACGGAGGAGGATATGATTGCCGGTCTCGACCTCGGAGCAGACGACTACATAATGAAGCCTTATTCTCTTAATGCCGTACTCGCTCGTGTTCGTACTGTGCTTCGCCGGACTGGGGCTTCTGTCGCACCCGCCAAAACGGATTCAGATCTTGTTTCATACAAAGGATTGGTACTGTCTGCCAAAAACAGGACTTGCACGGTTGACGGAACAGAGGTGAAAATGCCCAAAAAAGAGTTTGAGATACTGCTTAAACTCATTTCCAACCGTGGACAGATTTTCACCCGTGCGGACGTGCTGAACGAGATATGGCCCGACGAGGTTGTGGTGCTTGACAGGGTTGTTGACGTGAACATAACCCGCATCCGTCAGAAGATAGGAATCTACGGCAAGAATATAGTAACCCGATCAGGATACGGTTATGGGTTCATTGAATAAACTTTCTTATCCGCAGCGTCTGTTCGTTTGGCTTCTTGGATATTCCCTGCTGATGGTCGGGTGCTTTGTAATTTTTCAATATCATAGGGAAAAGGAAATCAAGGCGGAGGAGATTGACAAGCAGCTCCAGCTCATCAACACATATATTCTTACAGAACTGAGCGAAGGGCATGATGTCCAGGATATAAAACTTGACGAGTTCAAACCGTTCAACGATATTCGTATAAGCGTAATTTCCGAAAAGGGACATATAATATATGACAATACTCTTGACTCGTTGCCGAAAACAAATCATCTTGACCGTCAGGAAATCCGGGATGCAATGCTGAATGGCTCCGGCTATGCTGTAAGACGGCACAGCGAGAGTACAGGCAACTATTATTTTTACTCGGCGAAAAAGAGCAATGACGGCAATATTGTCCGTACCGCAGTGCCGTATTCCATATCGTTCAGCGGACTATTGCAAGCAGATTACGGTTTTTTATGGATTATGGGGATTATTACATTGATTATGTGCATCCTGGGCTATTTCGCAACCCGGAGGGTAGGTCTCCACATAATCAGGCTTAACAAATTTGCCGAGAACGTGGAAAACGGGGCGCAGATTTCCGATACAGAACCGTTTCCCCACGATGAGCTTGGCGAGATTTCAAACCACATAGTCCGTCTATATGCCCGTCTGCAACAGGCGGTGGCAGACAGGGACAGCGAGCATCGTGCCGCCCTCCATGAACAGCTTGAAAAGGAACGCATCAAAAAGCAACTCACGAATAACATAAACCACGAACTGAAAACCCCGGTCGCATCAATCAGGGTCAGTGTGGAGACGATGCTGGCACACAGGAATATGAGCGATGAAAAGCAGATATTGTTCCTGCAACGTTGTCTTACAAACACAGAAAGGCTCCAAAGGCTTCTGACCGATGTCTCGCTCCTGACACGCATGGACGACGGAAGCGCCTCTATATTGAAAGAACAGGTTAATCTCACGGATATAATAAATGACGTGGTTGAGGACCGACAGATAATCGCCACCACAAAGGGCATAAGGATTGAGAATTTTGTTTCTCACAATGTAGTCATGAATGGGAATGCTTCTCTGCTTGAGGCCGTTTTCAACAACCTTATAGACAATGCGATTGTTTATAGTGGAGGAACAAGAATAAAAATAGAATTAATCAGTATCGACAACGATAAAGTTGTAATTGCATTGTCAGACAACGGTTGCGGTGTACCATCCGAACACCTTCCAAGGCTGTTTGAAAGGTTTTATCGCATCGACAAGGGTCGGTCGCGTGCGGCGGGAGGAACAGGACTCGGCCTTTCAATAGTGAAAAACGCCGTGATTCTGCATGGTGGCGAGATTATCGCCGAAACTCAATGCTCTGGAGGATTATTATTCAAAATAACATTTTCAAGGAACTCAAAATGAAGACAAAACTGAAAATTGCGCTTGTGGCTCACGACCAACGCAAAGCCGATATGGTAGATTGGGTAAAATTCAACGCCCAATATCTTTCCCAACATGAGCTGGTATGTACCGGCACGACCGGAGGGCTTATAAAGAATGCTTTCTCAGAAGCAGGAATAGATGCCCAAGTCGAATGTATGAACTCGGGTCCGATGGGCGGTGATGCCGAAATAGCCGCAATGGTGGTAAGAAACGAGATTGACCTCGCTGTTTTCCTGATAGACGACCTTAATGCGCAGCCCCACGAGGCGGACATTCAGATGCTTTTGCGTCAATGTCGTCTCCACAACGTGCCGATTGCTTGCAACCGTATAAGTGCCGACCTGATGATTTCAAGCCGCCTGTGGGATGACCCCACATATAAACCCATCGAACAGAGCTATATACGGTTTGACCGCAATTAAACTCTCTGACTGTTCGGTAGTTTTAATAAATGGTTAAGGATTTTGAAATATTCATGAAATGTTTTCTTAGTTACTTTGCAGCAGAATAAGTAATTAAGACAACAATGGAAATACTGTTTCTTTGCGTAGTAATTTTTCTGTTTCTGCTGGCTGTGTTTGACCTGTCAGTAGGTGTGAGTAACGATGCTGTCAACTTCCTGAATTCGGCAATCGGGTCTAAGGCGGCATCATTCAAAAGAGTCCTGATTGTCGCTTCCATCGGTGTTTTTATCGGTGCGGCGATGAGCAACGGTATGATGGAGATTGCCCGGCACGGAATTTTCCGTCCCGAGCATTTTTCATTTTATGACCTTATCTGCATTTTCATGGCGGTAATGGTCACAGACATCATCCTTCTCGACATCTTCAACTCGCTGGGTATGCCGACATCGACAACCGTGTCAATGGTTTTCGAGCTTTTGGGTGCTACATTCGTTGTAGCTCTTATCAAAATGGCGGGAGGCATCGGTCTCGGTTTTGATGACTTGCTTAACACAGAGAAAGCCTTGTCGGTTATTCTCGGAATATTCCTGTCTGTTGCGATAGCCTTTTTCTTCGGTACGGTGGTGCAGTTCATATCCCGCATGGTGTTCTCGTTCAATTACCGGAGCAATCTGAAATGGAAGATAGGGATATTCGGCGGTATCTGCGCCACTGCGATTGTTTACTTCCTCCTGATTAAAGGGGCAAAGGATCTTTCTTTTATGACCCCTGAACTGAAAGCGTGGATAAAAAACAATACAGCGTTAATTATACTGTCCTGTTTCGCAGTTTTTACATTGCTGATGCAACTGCTCCATATCTGCAAGGTCAATGTGCTGAAAGTGATTGTGCTGATGGGTACATTCTCGCTTGCCGTGGCATTTGCCGGAAATGACCTTGTGAACTTCATAGGTGTTCCCTTGAGCGGTCTGGCTTCATATCAGGATTTTATAGCCAACGGCGGCGGAGATTCCAAAGGCTTCCTTATGGATTCGCTCAACGGCCCGGCAAACACCCCGATATATTTCCTAATCGGTGCCGGTGTCATAATGGTGGTGTCACTTGCAACGTCAAAAAAAGCCCGGAATGTGACCAAGACTGAAATCGGACTCGGAAGCCAGCAGGGTGGCGATGAGATGTTCGGTTCATCCCGCATCGCCAGAAGATTGGTTAGATGGACTTTATCATTTCTATCTTGGGTGCGCCGTGTGACACCGATAAAAGTACGCCGTTGGTTCAACCGCCGTTTTAATGTGGATGAGACCATTATGGATCAAGGGGCGGCTTTCGACCTCATACGCGGCTCTGTAAATCTGGTACTTGCCGGCGCGCTTATTGCCCTCGGTACTTCACTAAAACTGCCCCTGTCAACCACTTTCGTCACATTCATGGTCGCTATGGGTACTTCTCTCGCTGACAGAGCATGGGGTCGTGAGAGTGCAGTGTTCCGAATTACAGGCGTGATTTCCGTAATCGGCGGCTGGTTCCTTACTGCGGGAGCGGCGTTTATCGGTGCGGGAATGATTGTCGCTGCTATGCACTATGGCGGACAATGGGTTATGCTTCTGTTGGCGGCTCTGACGATATTCATAATTATCAACAGCAATCGGAGATTTAGAAAGAAGACTGAGGAAGACAATGGCGATGCACTGTTCCAGACCATAATATCCGCTCAGGATAAAACGCAGACATGGCCGTTGCTTATGATGTATATCACGGAACAACAGGAGAAATTCATGACCTATGCCGAGGAAAAATACCGGGATATAACATCAGCTTTCATAACTGAAAGTTCCGGGGTGCTGAGCAAAACAGAGTCAAGCCTTGCACGTCAGAAAACGATACTTAAAAATGCTCGCCGCAAAGAGACTCTGTGCTTCCGTCACCTGACCCGAGAGATGTCGATAGAAAAAAGCACATGGTTCTATCTCAGTAATAACTGCTGCATGGGTATACTATATAACCTGCGACGCATCAACGAAGTGTGCAAGGAACACATCGACAATAACTTCCTCCCGTTGCCGCCCCGATATACCACTGAATACGAGTTGATAAGAACTCAAATCAGCATCCTGTTCAATGACACCCTTGAATTGATGAAAAGCGGGGACACTGATACAATAAGCACCCTTCGCCGACACTGTGACGAGATAAAGGATACTGTTTCCGACACATATCACCGAGTGCATGACCAGCTCCGCGACGGAGACACATCGGCAATGGCGGTTCTGTACGTCTATGTAAATATGCTTCAGGAGACACAAGAAATGGTGTCGTCAATCCGTAAATACCTTCGTGCGTTTGCTAAACTGCGCGACTCGGAGTTCCGTACCCGCCCGGCAAAAATCGTGATGCCGACAGTATAAAGTCTAAGGTAAGAAAGATTGTCCCTAAGGTTGAGATGGAAGATTTATTCTTCCATCTTTTTTGTATTGCAATCGTCTGAGCGATTTAATATTTATCTAATATTTCCGATATAAACGTGAAATAAAAATGAGGTTACTTTGCAACAAAGAAAACTTATAAATCATGTGCATAACAGTTATCTCCATCATATCTCTGGCAGGAGTCATTGTCATGTTGCAAAGACATATCAGCAGACGAAAAATCAAGGAAAGATTTTGTCTTGTCTCTTCTGGTCGGCCTGTTGGAAAGTCGTGTTTGATTATGACGATGCAGTCATGTGGCCCGATTATCGACAAAGCATTGGAATGTCTTTCAAGCAATGACAATATTGAGGTTTGTAAGAACCATCGAACAGGATCTCAGACCATTGATATAATCAGCGATAAAGTCCGGGATTGTTCGGCAGACACAGAAGGAAAGATCGGTAAGACCTCACTATATTGCGAATATATGCTTGAGGCCACTGACAAGATAGCCGAAACGACACGGCATCTTGTCACTTCCCCCGACAGTTATATCCCGATTTCATACAAATGCGAGATTGAGACAATCCGTGGAGGAATTGTCAGGCTATCTCGATTGGCTGACGGCATCCTCGGTGTTGATGACGATATAATAAAGATTGCCGGAGACACAGGTCTGGAGAAGGATTTTATAGAACACAGCATAGCCGTACATTCCAAAGGGATGACCCATGAAGACTTTGATGAAGGAGCACCCGCATATTCCTATCTTATGCTCCTGTATTATCTTCATTCCTTTGTCAGCTCCTTTTCACAGGCATTAAGAAACATAGAAACTAACAATAAACAACTTACCGCATGAGACAGATTATAATTATTACGGTATTGTCAGTATTGGCATTGTCTGCCGTTGCTCAGGATAAAAATCCATTCATACCTGAGATACACGGAACAATCCGTGCAAAATATGAATATGAACCTCAGATAGACAAGGGACGCTTCGAGATACGCAATGCACGGCTGAGCGTGGAAGGCAAGGTGATTCCCATTGTGAGATACAAGGCAGAGATAGACCTTTCTGACGAGGGAACAATAAAGATGCTCGACGCATACGTGCGACTGCAACCAAAGGATGCGTTAAAATTCACCTTCGGTCAGATGAGAGTGCCGTTTACCATTGACGCCCATCGTTCACCACATCTACAATATTTCGCCAACCGATCCTTCATAGCAAAGCAGGTCGGCAATGTGCGCGATGTCGGAGCATCAGCGTCATGGACGTTCAATGACCGTATGCCCATTACTCTTGAAGGGGGTATATTCAACGGCTCGGGACTTACAAATCAAAAAAATTTCTGGACCGACAACTATAATTTCTCGTTCAAGGCGAATACTATGATTGCCCGGCAATTCAATATAACACTCAGTTGCCAAAAGGCAAATGCCGGGGATGTGAACGTGATGATGTACGATGCAGGAGCCTATTGGCAAAATCAGAGATGGCACATTGAGGCTGAGTACCTCCGCAAGCATTATGCCCACGGCTCTTTCGCTCCTGTAAATGCTGTTGACGCATTTGCCGCATATCGACTTCCGTTGAAAAAGGGGCTGACGTCCATATCATTCCTCGGTAGATATGACTATATGTCAGACCATAGCAAAGGTACGAAAGATGAATCCGGCAATCTAAAAATAGATGATCCTGAAAGACACAGACTGACCGGTGGTGTTACATTCAGCATGGGAAAGAAATCATTGCAGGCGGATATTCGCTTCAACTATGAGCAATATTTTTACAACGAAGGTGTAACTCCGGCAATTTCAGAACAAAATAAGATAGTCTTGGAATTTGTAGCCCATTTTTGACAATAAAGTGCAAAAAACAAAACCGACAGCATTGAATCCAATTCAGTAGCTGTCGGCTTTGCCATCTATCGTAATCCAGTGAAAGTACGCCGTGAGGCATACATATAAATAGGTTCAGCCACCATCGACTCCTTTGAGCCGGAGGATTGTGCCGGGTTCTCGACCCGCTGTGATTGCTGTGGCTGCTCATCCCGCTTGACTTCCTCGCCGTCTTTTTCATCGTGTTTAGGGGCAAGTTCGGCGGTAATCTTGCGGTCGAGGGCGGCAAGTTCGGATTTCAACGCCTTTAACTCATCTTCCTTGCCCCATGTCTTAGACACAATGCCTTCGAGTGTTGGAACATCGGCTTTGAGTTTGGCCGTGCGTTCCTCGTACTGGGCGATGATGCCGGGTATTTTCTCCAGAGCGTTTACGAAGTTCATACAGGCGGCATGGGTATCGCTCATGGCGATGAAGCCGTTGTTAAACTTGTATTTGTAGTTGCCTTCGACAACAAAACGATTCTGGACACCTTCTCTGCCGTCAACGACCGTCCGCTCCGATATAATGCTTATAGGGAAGCCATAGACCTCTCCGATACGCTGATATTGACCGTGGGTGTCGGTACGCTGTGCCAGACCTTGAAGATGTATGCCCATGTTCTTCTCGTCGGAGAGATTGCAGGTGTCGATAGTGAGATTGTTGACGGGATTACCGTCTTTGTCCCGTTGAACGACCGAAGCATACCGGGCTGCGTCCTCCTTCATACGACTAATTGCCGCCTCGTTGTTGGCAATATCATGGCTGATGGTCTGGAGCCTGAACTTGGAATCGGAGATACCCTTGTTGTGGGCTTTGCGCTCTGATTCCAGTGCCGCGATACGCTTTTCCTACTTGGCTTTCTCCAACAGGTCGGTGTTGCCCGACAGAATTGCCATGTATTCCGAGAAGTTCATGCCATTCTTCTCGTCCATTGCACCCTCGTCGATTGTTCTCGCCCCGAGTGCGCCGGATTTGAGCTGGTCGATGAATGTCGCCTTACAGTGAAGAAGATTGAACTTGTAGGAGTCCAATGACTTCTCAACCGCATAGATGATTACATCCACTTTATTATGGTTCATCCGACATTATAATCATTATAATTATGAAATTAATCACTCAAATGCTGGCGGCCCGTAATACCTCTGGGAGCCAAAGCAGACGAAACCCGCACTCCGGTGCCTTCGCTTATTGTGAACGCCGGAAGTTTTCTTTCCTTGCCGCACCCTATTATGTCGGCTAACCCGGGAGTGGTAGTGGCGATGACCTCAGTCACGACCGTCCGAGTGTCTGTTTCCGCCGCTACACCGAAGCAGACGGAAAGAAGTCCTAAAATGACAAGGTAAAATCTTTTCATAATTAAGTAAGTCTCATAAATTGGTTAGTATTTGCTATGATAGTTTATTTTACAATCACTTTCTTGCCCGCGACGATATAGATACCGGCGGGTAGTGACTGTAAATCTTCATTTAAGGCATTTTGCTTTACGAGAATACCCTGCAGGTTATAAACGGGGACAGCGGATGAGGAGTCGTCTGTGAAGACGCCTGATATGCCGGAATGTTTCTTGACAGTTATCTCGGGCGAATACGCAGGAGCATAACAGTATGTGCTGCCTACTGAAGGACATACTGTTTGCCATGGCTCTCCATTTACGTTCAATCCCCACTCGTCCGCCAGGACGTATAAAGGGCCATATTCTCCTTCAATGCGGACCTGAACCGACAGACAGTATGTGCCTTCAGTGAATACATCTTCGTCGTATTGTACCCAATTGCCGTCGGAGTCCTTTTTGATCCAGTTTGACATGCTGCTGTTTATGAAAGCCACAGATCCGTCGCTCATTGTGAACGTGGGATAAATGGTTTCCTTTCCGTAGCCCGCTATTTCGGAGGCAGAGATATTTGTCGTGGCGCTGACAGATGAGACTTGAGTGCGCGTATCCTCCTCTTCTGCTACGGCGCAGGGCGAAAATGCCAAGAGGCTTAATATCACGAGGTAAAATTTTTGTTTCATAGTCATTGGTTGTACATTTATATTTATATTGTATGATAGGTCATTCCAATCTTTCTTACCCAGATTACGACATCATTCAAAACCATTCCCAGTCCAGTGTATTGTTTCGGTAGAGGTGGCTTCGTAGGCGACGTTCAGCTCGATGAGCTCGATATTTTTGCCCTTGTGGGGAAGGGAGATGTGCATGGGATGACGAGAGTTGTTTATGAATATCCTCTCACTCTCACGCTCGAGTAATTTCACCGATTTGATGTCGGGATAATAACGTATGAGTTTGAACCATCTGGTATACTGGATGTCAGGCGACTCGCCGAGTACGTTTATTGCCAACAAGGTCGTACCGTCATTGCAACGCCAGATACATGCCTCCATTCCCGAAGCCGGTGCTCCGCCTCCGAGATAGGACAGATAGCCTGACTGGAGATCGACTATCTTTGTTGCACCACCTTCAGGACTGGGTTGCTTCCCATCGATGATGAGGTTGGCGGCATCTTTGATGACATCGTTGTCGACAAATGGAAGCACGGCCTTGAAGAACTCAGTCACCGACGGCTTGTCGCCGAGATTGACGCGATAAGTCTGTGCTGTATTGAACATCATGAAAGTGTTGCCTTTGTTGGCAATTCCTTCGACGCAGTCTTCGAAGGTCACAAGGCAATAATTACTGTCAGGTATGCCAAGGATGCTTACCACAATCTTCTCACTGTCCTTGCCGCAGTCCTTAATCTCGGCCGTTATGTAATTGCCCCCGTCAATTCTGTAAGTGCCTTCGTAAGAAACAATGGGATCCTCGTCAAGAACTTCCACGCCCGGGATGGTGACGAAATGGTTGATTTTAGAAAGCAGAATCGTGCCATCGTCATTGAAAGACATCAGCAATTGAAAAGAGCCATTGATGGCATCATAGAGTTGCCATTCACCCTCAAGGAACTGAAAACTCAGAGGCTCAATCTTCTTCTCCATGCCGTCGGCATCAACGGGATAATTCCTGATATCGGTGGTTCTGTCAGCCGTGGAATCATTCGGCTTCTTACGGGCGTAAGCGCAAAATGCGCAAATCCCAAAGAGTACAGTGGCGGCAATATAGAAGACCCACATTTTTTTCATGGCTTGTCTTTGAGAAGCGCCCGGCGCCGCATTGACGCCGGGCGATATATTATACAATTTAGCTATTCTGCTGTTTCAAAAGCGGAATCAGGGTTGGTAAGACTGGTCTTGATCAGAAACCCGGAGACGCCTTCAAGTTTTTCCTTGGTGAAGTCCCAGGTAAACTGGATTGTTTTGCCCGGTTCATTCTCGAAGACGCTCTCATCGTCTTTTGCCAGTTTGTCCACTCCGACATTAATCACACCTTCGGGACGCTCGCCTTTAAGAGGAGAAACGAGTATATTCTCGTCCTTGCCTTCCGGAATCGCTTTCCTGACAGTCAAAGTAAACGTGGCCACTATTGTGTTTTTGAAAAGCTCGCTCTGAGCCATGGTCACCTTTGCGTCGGAGAAGTATTCGGAATCGAATTTCACCTCATAGGATATAGCAGTTGGATCTTCTTCCGATGCTTCAGGCACCATTTGCTCGGCCTGGACTGATGAATCCTTGGCTGTTGATCCGTTCTTTTCACCGGTTCCGTTGCCCCCGCAGGCGCACATAACGGCGGTCAGCAGTCCGCATACTAAATACTTTGCTTTCATGTATTATAGAATTTACATTAAAACCTTACTTGTTTTGCCACCCTGACGACGGATGAAGATACCGTTTTCGGGGTTGGAAACCTTGACACCCTGAAGGTTGAAGTATTCCACCGGTGCGTTGGAGTCGGCCTGAATATCATTGATGCCGCTGACAGCTCCGATGTGAACGAACTTTTTCCAACCATCGGTAGCCACATAATATTTGATGCAATCTTCGAGAACTTCGAGAGATGCGTCAGCATACACGTTCTCATCGAAGGCGTTTTCAGCCAAAGCGGGAATATGATAAAATGATTTGCACACCACCAGGCTGATGTTGCCTGACTTGGCAAAAGCCTCGCTCTTGATTCCGAGTACATCGTCACATTCGATATATACCCGCTCAAGGCCTGTATCATAGAAGGCACGCTCGTTGATGTATTCCACGCCGGCGAGATGACACTCCTTAAGGTCGCGGCATCCGTTAAAGGCGTCTTTGCCGACGGTTTTGACGGTCGCGGGCAATGTCAGAGAGTTGATGCCGCTGTTTTTGAACGCGCCTTCAAGAACCTGACTGACTGTGAATGAGCAACTCTTTGAAGTGCCTTTGAAGAACTCCAGTTTATCGGGTATCACTATATCACCGGTATACTTTTCGCTCCCTATAAAGTTGGCGCAGACCTGGGCATCTGAATAATAACCGGCTATGGAATAATACACTCCGTCGACCACCGCATCGTATCCCAGGAGCAGGTAGTCGCCAAATCCCATCCAATCTGCGGAGCCTTCCGTGTACTCATCTACGAAGTGCATCGGGACAGAGAGCAGAACTTTACTCTTATCTACCCCTGAGAAGACATAACTGCCTAATGATGGCGGTATGACCGGCAGGCAGACTATCAGCCCGAGCTTACCACATCCGTTGAAAGCATAGTCACCTATATGGCTGACATTCGCCGGTATCTTGACGTTAACCAGATTCGAGCATTCGTTGAACGCTCTTGCCCCGATTTCCGTGATTGAGGCGGGGAGATCTACCTGCGCCAGTTCTCCACATTCGGCGAAAGCGTATTCGCCGACTCCTGTGACCGCGTACTGTTTGCCTTCGTAAGTGATTGATTCGGGGACTGTAAAGGCGCCCGAGTAGTTGGCTCCGGTCTTGCTGTTTGCACAGATTGACACTGTATTGCCGTCCTCGTTGAACCAGTATCCGATACCGTCGACCATGATGTCCCAGTAGGTTTCATCATTGAAGGCCGATGCAGTCAGCGGCCGGAGGAGGCAGCTGACAAGTAAAGCTGCCAATACTAATTTGTTAGTTTTGATTTTCATATTTTTACGAATTAAGTTGTTAGTCAAGTCCGTTGAAGGTCTGGCCGTAGGCTATTTGTTTTACATAGACATAGCAGCTCGACCAGCTGCTGGCGATGAAGTAAGGATGACCGTTAGGACGCACAACCTGTATCTGAACGTCCTTGGATGACTCCGAGCCGGAGTATTTCAGCCGGAAGGTATAGACTGTGCCGCCGAGCAACTGAGCCTCCTCCTTACTCTTATAGGTAAGTTCAAAGGTGTAGGGTCGGGTGGGATTATATCCGTTTTCGGGAGTTGCGCCCTTCAGGAATGCCGCTACCTGATATGGGCGGAAATAGTTGGCATCTGTGCTCTTGTACATATCGAGCAGGCGCTGCTGCAACCGATCGGTAAAGGTGGATTCGGTGCATGCAGACTTGATACATTCCAAGCCAATCTTCGATCCGCGCTGGTAATATACTTCCATCCCTACGAGGGGAAGAACCGCCGCGCCAACGGGGTCGCCGCCAACCTGTGACTGTAGGTCGCGGAACGAGCTCAGCGAACCGGGGAAGGAGCTTAGGGTAACGGTAGCAGTGCTTCCGGGCTGAGGATTGTCGATGTCGAAGTCACCGCTTAAGGTGCCTGTAACTTTGGCGTCATCAGGCGATTTGATGCCATTCCAGACCGGTGCCTCCGGGTCATCGTCGTTACCGCATGATGCGACACCGCACGACACAATCCCAGTTACACACAGACTTGCGATTAAAAGTTTGATACTCTTCATTGTCATTTCGTTTTATGCGTATTCTGATAGGATTCTATATTCTTATACCTGAGGTTCGGTAGCTGCAGGGGTTCTGTCCTTCTTATTTTTGCTGCGATTTTTGAGCCAGAAAATCAGACCACCTGAAATCACAAGCAGTATTATCCCAAGCACCGGGCGATAGAAAATCCATGCGATGGCGATAACCAGCATCGACCATGACAGGCCGAATACCCAGCATACGAGACCGGTCGCCATCCCTACGATAGACGCGAGGAATGGAATCACCTTGAAAAGTGTTTCAAGTATATTGACAATTCCCTTGAGACCGAAGATGATCATCAGGATGCCGACTATGCGGAGAATCCAGGTCCACATCGAATTGCTGCTGTGCTGAGCCTGATACATCTTGTCAACGCTGACAGCTCCCATCGTGAGTACTGCCAATGACTTGCCGTTGGATGCTGTATATGACTGCAGATTATCGCCGTACACCTCAGCGATGACTGATGCCTGTCCGGGAAGCACCTTGGTAAAGGTAATCTTCACGTCACCAACCTCGGGAGAAGAGCTGCTGCGACCGATATAAATCTCGTTGCCGGTGACATGAACATAATCCAAATCATCGGATACAGCTTCTTTCCGGGCAAGTGAGTCAGCGTCATCCTTCATATGCTGATTATCAGCAATAGGGGAGTTATTTACTTGTCTCGTGATGTAGGACGGATCGTTAATCCCTTGTGCGTGCCTTCTAATGTAAAGATTGAGCACATCGTTGTTCCAACGCTCAAGTTGCTCCTTGGGAATATCGAGGTTAAATGGCTCACTCCCCGAAATGGAGCTGATGAGGTTAGACGGCAGTTTGTAGGCGCCGAAGTTGACATTCTTGGCCACCTGCTCTTCAGTCTCCACGTTCATCAGTGTGAAATTGCGGGCACGTGTCGACGGATCGTGGAATTTCTGAGAATCTTCAGGTTTGCTGACCCATTTCTTTTCATAAGTATATTCGGTCACTTCCTCCTGAGCGCCCCCTACCTTATCTTTAGTTGTAGTTTGTGACTTCTCCACCCACTGGTAGTGCTGCACTTCACGCCGCAGCTTGACACATTTAGCGCCCACCCCAAATGTGGCATCGACAAGTGAGTCGTCGGTGGCCGTCATTGCCGTGGCGTGGATAAGCTTGCCATTGAGAGAATTATCGATTTTGTCGACGTTGTCTACATGGAGGGTCACTTCCTGACCCTCCTCAAGCATCTTTGTTGTCTTTACAGCACGCCCTTCGTTCCACCAAAGCAGGGCTGTGCCTCCGAGAAACAGGAGGAATCCGAATCCAATCCCTCCTATAGAGTTTTTAAGTCGGGTTCCGTAGCCTGTGCGTTTTGTTTCAATATAAGCCATAATTTGTGATGTATTAATTGATATCATTCTGCTATGTCGCAAAGTTATGCGAAACCGGAGTACTCCAATGTCAATAGCGGAACAAGAAATGTTTAAATGCTGATTTTTACGACATGAATGTCACGGGATTGACATTTCCGGTATCGCTATTGACATTCATCTGTTGATACAGAGTATAATTTTGCGGACAATACTTTTCCCGATGGATTATATAGCATTTTTGACAGACCTCATGCAATACATTCCCGTCAATCAAAGGCTGGAGAACTTTCAGTATTGTGTGTCAGTTATGGCAAGGACACTGCAAGATAGCAGGTGGACCGGGAGGCATGGATCTCTGTGCGCCGCAATGCGCTTCACGATTATTTCAACCTTCCGGACAAGCATAAGGCGGAAGCGGAGGCCGTGTTCGACAAGATGCGGGCACTCGCAGCAGAATGTCCCGACCAGTGTGTGTTCGAGACGCGACTGGTGCAGTCGCCAATCAACCGCTAATATACCGAGCTGTTTACCAAAGAAACCATACGTCCGAGTCAAGGGCCGGCCGAAGGAAGCTGCCGAACAGGCATCTGCATCTGATCAGCGTCACGATCCTCAAAAATGATAGATTATGCGAAAGGTGTTCACATTTATTATCCGCTTCAAGGAACTGTTTGCAATCGCTGTCATAGCACTGCTAATCCTTTTACTCCACGGGTGCATCAACGCCAACGCTAAGGGTTTCAAGGTCAAGGAGACCGACTCTGTCGCTAAGTCCGTCAAAGTGGAAACTCATGCAGCTATTGACACCATGGAAGTCTATTATCCCATCATTGAAAAAGCCGCAGACATAATATCCGGCGCCCTACCGCCAGATGCCGACGATGGTTTGGCGGGGCTCTCGAGCATCATCACGACAGAAGTAGAAGGGAATACGAGCCTCTGGATGCGCAATCTGGGGTTTTCCATTCGTAACATTTTTGACGACAATGTGCTTATAATCGGCATGATTACCAACCACATTGAAGGTGGCCAGGGAAATATGATTATCGCGATGTTCAACATCCGCGAGGGCAACGCTGTCAACATCCTCGATGCCGGCTACCGCGACGCATGGTATCTGATGCAGCCCGGCGACAGTTTTCTCGAGCTCGGCTCGTCAAGTGCAGCTTGCACCATCTGCGCGGAATACCGTTATCTGCCGACGTACACTCCGCCACTTGTCTGCGATCAATATTGTTTTACCGGTCTCGACCAATCCGGCGACAATGTTTTCTATCATAGCTATTTCCCCTCGCCTGATCCTGCCAAAAGCGTCAAACTCGATTGGACTTGGCAAGACTGGAACAACAATGAAAAGGAGCTCGCCGATCAGACTATATATATCCAGCTGACACCATTCGAAACGTTGCGTCCGGTTACTGCATCGCAGGATGGAGACCAAGTGAATTTCACTACATCCACCGATGTCAAGGACTTCAATGTATGGCGTCTGTCGGACATCAATTATACTGACGACGGCAAATTGACCTACAAGAAAACATCGATGGGCGGATGCGATCGGTTGAAGGCGTTGGACAACTTCAACGTATTTATGCCTTTCTATGGAGATACTCCGATGTATGCCGTCTCTTATGTCGATATGCTTGGTCATGAGGTATGGAAAACGGTAATGCTCAGCGGCATGGACGGCACAGTGCAGCTGTGGGATATCCCTTAATCAGTCGCGCGAGATAACAGTGACGATATAACAACCTGTATCTATGGCAAAGAAATTCAAGAAAGATGACAAGTTGAAAGTAAAGGACGTACTTGAGGTGACGTGCTGGCTGGGCATTATCATCCTGGCGATTGTCATTGGGATTGCCTGCATGACAGGTGACAGTGATGACAATACCCCGGCTCTGGTTCCGGAAGAAATAACCGGTTTCATCTAAGACCCTGACCGACAGCTTGCTTCTGCAACAGTCGAAAAAGTTAACAGCCGCCTGCGCACACTGATGCGTAAGACCACGGCCGAGGTTGTGGTAGCCGTTGTGCCGAATACCGGCGACCTTACTATAGAAGACTGGTCACAGCAGACGTTTGAGAGTCTCGGCATCGGCAAGAAGGACAAGGACAACGGTCTGTTGTTGGTAATCGCCACCGCCCAACATGAAGCACGACTTAATACCGGCTATGGTCTCGAAGGAGTGCTCCCGGACATTACATGCTCACGTATATTGCGTGGACTTGTCAACCCCAAGATGGCTCAGGGGAAACGAGTCGTCATTTTTTAGGCACGAAAAAACCGCAGAATCGATTGATATTCTGCGGCTTGTCTTAATTTTGTCTTGTGTGGGCCGGAGAGTGTCCGGAACACTTAGTGGAGCTGGAGGGGATTGAACCCTCGTCCAAACGCGGAACCAATAAGTTTTCTACATGCTTAGTCTTTGAATTGATTTTCGTGCTCACGCAGGCTCAAGACAACCAACGTGAACCTTAGTTCCTAAATTTCGGGAAAAGACCGGAACTTTCTTCTCCCTATTTCCGATTTTATTTGCACCATCTTATCCAAACGTCTCGGAACCGGGCAATGGGATGATGTCTCGTTCACCTCACCTGTGAGGCGAATAAAGGGACCTTACTATACTTCGGGTCACGCAGCGAGAGCGTAGTTATTATTTTCGCCAATTATAGGTCGATGCTCTTGATATTATAGAGTTTGAACACCAAAACTCTGCATGCTTACCTACCGCTTCTACACGCTGTCAAAGCCAGTCAGCCCCGTATTGTGGCAAGTTTCTTTCCCGTCTCTACGAGAAAGTTTGCAAATATAGTTCGTTTGCAATAAATAGCCAAATATTCAGATGATGATTTAAGTATTATTAACATTCAGTTCAGTGTTATTCATAATTTAAGTTGCGAAAGATGGCGAGGTCAAACATATTTTGTATTTTTGTGAATTAAATGCCGTGCGATTGTTTCGGGCTGTCAAAGGATTTCCCGGCTAAACGATTGCCTCGGCATTGCAATGACAACTCTCGAATCATTTAATATGAAGATCCGCAGAACAATACTTTTATCTCTTCTTGGCTGCATGGCGATTGCTATGACTGGCGCAGAGAAACTCCCGGTGGTCGAAGTGCTCGGCCGGCAATATTACGTGTATGAAATCAAGAAGGGGGATTCGCTTTTCGGAGTGGCCCGGAAGTTCGGTTGGGACGACAAAGAGATAGCCCGTCTGAATCCCACGGCTACTTCCCCCATGCAGAAAGGAGCCAAAATCTATTATCCGGTTGAAGAGAAGGGGAAAGTTGCGAATCCGGTAAAGACCACTCCCGAGAATCTTCAGCAATCTCCGCTGAAACATACGGTTCAGCGCGGCGAGACGGTATACAGCATCTCGAAAATGTATGGCATACCGGTCACCACTATATATAACCTAAATCCCTCAAGCAAGCAGGGAATCAAGGCAGGGGAGGAGCTGACCCTCCAGACGGTGAAAGATGTGTTTGTCAGTGACAATGACTCAGTAAAATATCACACTATAAAGGCAGGCGAAACGCTTTATGGAGTTGCCAGGGCAAACGGAGTCACGGTCGAGGCGATTCTTGCAGAAAATCCCGGTGTGACGGAAAGCAATTTTCGAGCCGACGCGGTCATCAAGATCCCGCCAAAAGGAACGGGAGTCGTTACCGAACGCCAGACAGTAACTGAAACCCATGTGAACGGATTCGACACCTATAAAGTAGGGAAGAACGAATCATGGAGTTCTATCGCAAATAAAACAGGCGTAAACGTAGAACAGCTTCGCGAGGCCAACCCTCGGGTGGAATTAAAAAACAAGAAAATTATATCTGTTCCCCGAGTAGAGAATGACACTGTCGAACGGATAGTAGTGAAGGAAGACGCAAGAGAGCAGACATCCGACGGCGTACGCGACATATACGCCGATGTTCACAATATTTCCGAAACTCCGGGAAAATCAGCGGTCAGCCTGGCCGTGGTACTCGACGAACCGAAATCAAAGAAAGACCTCGACTTCAGCCGAGGAATTATCACTGCCATCGACCGATTGAAAAACTCCGCGTATAAGATAAATCTTAAGATAATCGACGGTTCGAAAGGGGAGGCGTTTGTCGAAAACGAACTCGCAACTTTCAAACCGACCATCATCTTCGCTTCCGCCGACAAGAATCTGCCCGAATATCTCGTGGCATATTCCAGCGAGCAGCGGGTGCCGCTTGTCAATACGTTCGACGTAAAGAGTGAAGCCTTTGCCGACAATTCCTATACCATCCAGCTTCTTCCTCCCTCCAATTATTTCAACGACGAAGTGTCGGGGTATCTTCTTAAAGAGCACAACGGCGCATATCTTGTAATGGCCGGTGAGAAGGACTCAGGCGACACTCTCGGCGAATCGATCGCTTCGGCATGGGATCCAGGCAAAGTGATTTACACCTCCACTGAGGGGCTTGCCGAGTTGGCGTTTAAAGATTATGCAGATTATGTCATCTATGGTTATCCGGTGAAAAAAGCGGAAGTGCAGGATCTTTTGAAGAGCATAGGCGACGCAAGGCTCTCCCACGGGCTCTGCGGCATTAGCGTCGTGGGCCGTCCGAACTGGGTGCTTTACGACGAATCTCTTTCGCAGCTGCTACATGAAAATGATGTGGTTGTTCCTTCGCGATTTTATTACGACGAAAAGTCGGAAACTGCCCGCAGATTCGATGCAGAATATAGAGAATTGTTCGACCATAAGCCGGTGAAATCAATGCCGCTCTATGCCGCCGTCGGTTACGACACGGCTTTATATTTCATAACCTCTATGGCCAAGACCGGAGGAGACCTCAATGAATTCACTCCGTCGAAAGATATGGTTCAGAACGACATCATAATGACAAGGCCGCGCAATTGGAGCGGCATATTGAATCCGGCAGTTTATATGCTGAGATTCACACCCTTCGACACTGTTGAGAAAAACATAATTCAGTGACCGGATTAGCCGCAATTGCAAATTAATGACAATTATGGGTAAAATAATAAAGAGAATCGGTATAATTTGTTGCGCGTCAATCATGTCGTCGACACTCTTCATGCCCGGGCTTCAGGCTCAGACCCACTACAAGGCCAATATCAGCATAGGAGCCAAGGCAGGCGCCAATTTTTCGCGTGTGGAGTTTACTCCCTCGGTCGATCAATCGTTTATACCGGGAATGAATGCCGGCCTCGCATTCAGATATATCGAAGAGAATCATTTCGGCTTCATCTGGGAGGTGAACTTCGAACAGCGCGGATGGCAGGAAAGCTTCGATGAAGGAGATTTTGAATACAAACGCACTGTGAACTATCTGCAGATTCCCTTCCTCGCCCATATATATTTCGGACGGCGCGGCAAATTTTTCATAAATGCCGGGCCATCGGTCAGTTTCACACTGAGCGACAAGATCTCGTCAAATTTCGATTATAAAAATGTGGGATCGGTTCAGGGCTTTCCTTTGCGCACCACCTATCAGCTCGCTATGCCCATACATCAGAAAGTCGATTACGGCATCACCGGAGGAATAGGGGGCGAGTTCAGCATCAACCGCCGCAACTCCATCTATCTCGACGCCCGGTTTTATTATGGTCTCGGCAACATGCTCAAATCAGGGCGAACACACGATCTGCGCGGCTCGAATTCGATGACGATATCGGTGAGCGCCGGCTATTGGTTCAGAGTTAAATAAAGCTGCGACACTAAGATTCTAAGACAAGAGGTTAAACAATGATAGACTATATACAAGGAAGTGTGGCTGAGGCGACTCCGACAGTAGCGGTGATCGACTGCTCCGGAGTGGGATATGAAATCAACGTGACGCTGATCGACAGCGCCTATATCAAACCCGGCGAAATCAAAAAGCTATATATCCACGAGTCAATCCGCGAGGATGCTCATGTATTGTTCGGATTTCTCACCAAAAAGAGCCGGGAATTGTTCAGGCTTCTGATAGGGGTGAGCGGAGTGGGGCCCAACACGGCGCGCCTCATATTGTCGTCGATGACAGCCGATCAACTCGAGCAGGCTATAGCCTCGGGGCAGGACTCGGCTCTCAAGGCAGTGAAAGGTATAGGAGGAAAGACCGCGCAGCGCATCATAGTAGACCTGAAAGATAAAATAAAAGTTCAGGGAATCGCGTTAAATACAAGTATGCCCGCAGGGGAAGCATTCGACGATGCGCTTGCAGCCATGGTGATGCTCGGATACACATCGCAGCAGAGCCAGAAAGTCCTGAAAAAGCTCTTCGCCGAAGACCCGGCCCTTTCTACAGAAAAGGCCATAAAACTGGCATTGAAAATGCTTTGAATCAGATTCGGACCAAACGTCATACAAGGTTAGCGATTCTTGCGGCAGTATTCATCTCAGTACTGCTCACTACAATTGTTGCCGAATCGCAATATCGCAAAAGCGAACTCCAGCCACCTCCTTCATCAGAATTCAGCACTCCCTCCGGCCAGCAGCAGAACAACGACTCTGTGGAACTGCCGATGAGGGTGCGCCCGACCGTGCCACGCGGATATGAGGATTACGTCGGGGGTGAATATGCCGCCGACCTGCGAACGCCGTCGAATATCAAGACCGAGGCAGTCTATGATCCGGCGCTCGGCATGTATGTGCTCAGCACCAAGATTGGCGACCAGGAGATTCTGACTCCTTACATGATGACTGCCGAAGAATACACCAACATGGTGATGAGGCAGGACATGTTCGGCTATTTCCATGAGAGAAACACCGAAAGCTACGAAAAGAAAGACAAGGAGCCGTTCAACATCTTCGACATGAACTTCTCGCTCGGTCCGCTGGAGAAAATCTTCGGGCCGGGCGGAGTGCGTCTGCAGACTCAGGGATCGATCCAGCTGTCGATGGGAGTGAAGAGCAACTTCACCGACAATCCCGCGCTCTCCAAACGCAACAGGCGCAAGACATATTTCGATTTCGACACCAAGATCCAGGCATCAATCAATGCCTCGGTAGGTGACAAGGTGAAGTTCAACATGAACTATAACACCGACGCCACCTTCGACTTCGACTCCAAAAACCTCAAGCTATCTTACGAAGGAAAGGAAGACGAAATCATCAAAAGCATCGACGCCGGTAACGTCAGCATGACCACCGGTTCGAGCCTGATAAAGGGAGGAACGGCCCTTTTCGGTATGAAAGCGAAACTGCAGTTCGGCAAACTCACGCTGACCGGACTTGTCTCGCAACAGAATTCCGAGTCTAAAACAGTTTCGACCCAAGGCGGTGTGCAATCGACAAAGTTCAGCATAAAGGCCGACAACTACGATGCCAACCGCCATTTCTTCCTCGCCCAGTATTTTTATGAGAATTACGACCGTTTCGCTTCGAAGCTGCCACACGTGTCGTCGGGTATCAAAATCACCCGCATAGAAGTATGGATCACAAATAAGAACAGCAACTACAGCGAATCGCGAAATTTCGTAGGCTTCATGGATATCGGCGAGAACCGCAATCTCGCCAGCACATACTGGACTCCCAACCTGAGTTTCGACAATCCGGCCAACTCCTCCAACGACCTTCTCAACGTAATCAAAAACGAATATCCCGGAGCGCGCAACATCAACTCCGTGACGCAGGCCCTTGCTCCTCTGCAGGCCTTCGGCATAGAGGGAGGCCGCGACTTCGAGAAAGTCGAGAGCGCGCGTCTGCTCAAAGAGTCGGAATATTCGCTGAATTCCGATCTCGGCTACATCTCTCTGAAATCAGCCCTCAACACTGACGAGGTGCTCGCCGTGGCATACGAATACACATACAACGGCAAGGTCTATCAGGTCGGTGAATTTTCCAGCGATGTCACCTCGACATCCGATTGCCTTTACCTAAAGATGCTTCGGAGCACTACGGTTTCACCCCAGCTTCCGATGTGGCGGTTGATGATGAAAAACGTCTATGCGCTCGGTGCTTACCAGCTGCAGAGCAAGAATTTCAAGCTCAACATCAAATATCTGTCAGACACCACCGGAGTTGAGGTCAATTATCTCCCCGTCGGCAACATCGCCAACGTTCCTCTTCTCCAGGTGATGAACCTCGACCGTATCGACTCCAACCAGGAATCGAATTCCGACGGATTTTTCGATTATGTCGAGGGTTACACGGTGCAGTCGAGCTCAGGCAAGGTCATATTCCCTGTGGCTGAGCCTTTCGGGAAGCATCTGGCTGAAAAGATCGGCAACGAAGCCATCGCCAAAGATTACGTTTACACTGAGCTTTACGACTCGACTCTTGTGGTCGCACGGCAGTTTGCCGACAAAAACAAGTTCTCTCTCGTCGGAGAATATATGTCGTCGGGAGGCGCGACAATCAGACTGAACGCGATGAATGTTCCCCGTGGTTCGGTAGTCGTCACAGCCGGAGGTGTCACCTTGACAGAAAACAGCGACTATACGGTCGACTATTCGATGGGTATTGTTACCATCACCAACCAGAGCATAATCGACTCCGGGACCAATGTCAGCGTCACTCTTGAAAACCAGTCGATGTTCAGCATGCAGCGCAAGACTCTGTTCGGACTCGACGCGCAATATCAGTTTAACAAAGATTTGAGCTTCGGAGGAACGATCATGCGCTTCTCCGAAAAGGCGCTGACGGAGAAAGTCAACATAGGCGACGAGGTGATCAACAACACCATGTGGGGATTGAACCTGTCGTATCACAAAGACTTCATGTGGCTGACCAACCTTCTCAACAAGGTTCCGACCATCAACGCCACCGCTCCTTCGCAATTCAACATCAACGCCGAATTCGCCCAGCTGATTCCAGACAAGCAGAAGAGCGGCAGTTCGAAAGGATCGAGCTATATCGACGACTTCGAGGCTACGCAGACCGGCGTCGACCTGCGGTCGCCTTATTCATGGTTCCTCGCATCCACGCCCTATGACGGCGGTGCCGATCCGCTTTTCCCCGAGGCGGCGTTGAGCAATAATGTAGATTACGGAAAGAACCGCGCTCTCCTCTCATGGTATTATATCGACCGTCTCTGGAACCAGCGCAATTCAAGCTCGCTTCCCGGCTATCTCAAAAACGACCCCCATCAGATGTCGAATCCTTACGTGCGCGAAGTCACGGTAGGGGAGATCTTCCCATATCGCGACCAGGCCTACGGCGAAGCGAACTGGATTCAGACACTGAGCCTTTCATATTATCCGACAGAGAGAGGCCCTTACAACCTCGACGCCGACAACATCGACGAGAACGGTCATCTTCTCTATCCCGAGAAACGCTGGGGCGGAATCATGCGAAAGATCGACAACCCGAACTTTGAGAATTCCAATGTTGAATATCTCCAGTTCTGGCTCCTCGATCCATTCCTCGATCCCGACAACCCCAACACCGAGGGAGGCGACCTCTATTTCAATTTCGGCGAGATCAGCGAGGATATCCTGAAAGATGGCATGAAGAGCTATGAAAACGGTCTTCCGGTTGACGGCAACACCGACTTCATCACCGAGACCGTCTGGGGCCGCGTGTCGCGTCAGAATTCTCTGACCTACGCTTTCGACAATACGGCCAATGCCCGCCTGCTTCAGGACGTAGGGCTCGACGGACTCTCCAACGACGACGAATATACTTTCTCATCTTATAAAACTTATCTCGACAAGCTGAGGGGGAAACTTTCGGCAGCCACAATAGCCGAGATGCAGGAGGATCCCTTCTCGGCAATGAACGACCCGGCGGGCGATAACTATCATTTCTACCGCAGCGACTGGTATGATGAGCACCGCACCGGTATTCTCGACCGATATAAAAGATATAACGGAGTCGAAGGGAACTCTCTTGCTCCTGAAGATTCCTCCAATCCGCGCTATCAGTCGGCGCGTGCCGTTCCTGATGTGGAAGACATCAATCAGGACAACACGCTCAACGAATACGAACGCTATTTCCAGTATAAGGTTTCGCTTCGTCCGGAAGATCTGGAAGTTGGCCGGAACTATATCACCGACAAGCAGGTTTCCGAAGTCAACACTCCCGAAGGTAAGCAGACAGCAATATGGTATCAGTTCAAGATTCCACTGAGCGCACCCGACAAGGTTGTGGGCGGAATCAAGGACTTCTCGACTATCAGGTTCGCCCGCATGTTCATGACCGGCTTCAAGGAGGTGACCCACCTGCGCTTCGCCACCCTTGAGCTTGTGAGAGGCGAATGGCGCGACTATAAGTTCAACCTCAACAGCCGCAACGATTCTCCGGCCGAGGGTAAACTCGACATGTCGGTAGTGAACATCGAAGAGAACTCCGGACGCGAACCCGTGAACTATGTTCTTCCCCCGGGTGTGAACCGAATCCAGGATCCGGGTGCGGCGCAGGCCACTCAGCTCAACGAGCAGAGCCTCGAGCTTGCGCTCACGGGAATCCAGCCCGGCGACGCCAGAGGTATATACAAGAATACTCAGATCGACCTGCGCACCTACAAGCGCATGCAGATGTGGGTACACGCCGAAGCTCCCATCGATAACGTTACAGATACGCGCAACGGCGACCTCGCGCTTTTCCTCCGCCTGGGAACCGATGTCAAGAACAACTATTACGAATATGAGATTCCGCTGGAGCTCACTCCTCCGGGACGCTACAATAACTTCAACTCCAACGACAGGGAGAAAGTCTGGCCAATAGACAACTTCCTTGACGTGCCTTTCAACGTGTTCACTACGGTAAAGACCGACCGCAACCGCGACCGCTCTAATCATGTGGAAGGTGTCGGTTACAACGTGCTCTATTCGATGCTCGACCCCGACAACGACCACAATACGGTATCGGTGATGGGTAATCCAAGCCTTAGCGACGTGAGAGTCATGCTTATCGGAGTCCGCAACAGGTCGAACTCGGTGAAAGACGGAAAGGTCTGGGTCAACGAGCTCAAGGTCACCGACTTCAATGAGTCGGGAGGCTGGGCGCTCAATGCCAACGCCTCGCTAATGCTCAGCGACATCGCCTCGGTCAACTTTACCTACCACCGCGAGACCGATGGCTTCGGGGCCGTTGACCAGGGACTCGCATCCCGTCGCCTCGACACCTACGACCAGTATAACCTCACAGTACAGGGTGATGTCGGAAAGATCATACCCCCGAAAGCCAAGCTCTCCGCGCCGATCTATTATTCGCGTTCGCAGGAGACCACAACGCCTAAATACAACCCCCTTGACCAGGATATTCTGCTCAAGGATGCTCTCGATGCTGCCGCAACCAAACATGAGCGCGACTCCATCAATTCTTACGCAGTGACAAAGAAAACGGTGGAAAGCTTCTCGATTTCGAACTTCCGCTTCAACGTGCAGAGCAAGACCCCGATGCCCTGGGATCCCGCCAACTTCACGCTGACGTTCTCCTTCAACAAGCAGAAGAATGTCGATCCGACCACTCAATATGAGATCACCAACGATTATCGCGGAAGCTTCCAATACAGCTATACCCCCTATATCAAGCCGCTCAAACCGTTTGGCTGGATAAAAGGGAAGAGCAAGACCGCAAAGTTCTTCAAAGACTGGGAGATCAACTGGCTCTTCAACAACCTGACGTTCTACACCAACATCCACCGATATTACTACGAATCGCAGGCCCGCAGCGAAGTCGACGTAGACTTCGACCAGCCCGCCCAGGTAAGCAAGAACTTCACATGGGACCGCCAGCTGAGCATCACGTGGAATCTGATCAAGTCGCTGTCGCTCTCGTTCAGCAGCAACACTACGGCCAGAATCGAAGAGACGATCGGCGCAGTCAACAAGAGGCTCTTCCCCGACGAATACCGCGCCTGGAAAGACACTGTGCTCACATCGCTCAAACATCTCGGCACACCCTGGAACTATAACCAGACTTTCACAGGCACGTATCGCGCACCGTTCAACAAGATTCCGGTGCTCGATTATCTCACCGGAAGCGTAAGCTACAACTCCACCTATCGCTGGGACAAAGGTGCTACGGTCGACGACGTCTATCTCGGCAACTCGATTCAGAACCAGTCGTCGTGGAATGCCGACGCCCGCCTGAACTTTGAGACTCTCTTCAACAAGAGCAAATATCTCCAGAACATCAACAAGAGATTCTCCAATTCGTCGAAGGCCCGCGGCAACAACAAAAACAACCGCAACGACAAGAATAAAAAGAATAACAAGGAGGACAAGGATAAGAAAGTCAAGAAATTCGAAAGAGCCGTCACTCTCCGAAGCGACTCTTCGACACTCGTGAAACATAATCTCAACACGAAAAAGCTTAAGTTCTCGGCCACGGTCGACGGAGTTCCCCGCAGACTGAAATGGAAGGTGAAAGACGCAAATACGATAGAAATCACCGACACCGGGTCGTTTACGGCCAAACTTCTTATCCGCCAGGATGTGAAGAGCAGCGACAAGAATTTCGCTTCCGAACTTGCGGCCTACACGCTGCGGTTCCTGATGATGCCGCGTTCGCTTTCCTTCAAATGGAGAAGCACTCATTCGCTCAATATCCCGCTCTTCTCGCCCAATGTCGGAAATGCCTTCGGACAGTCGAAGTCTTACGGGCCGATGTCTCCGGGTCTCGATTTTGCCTTCGGTTTCTACGACAAGAGTTATGTCGACAAGGCTCTGGAGCGCGGATGGCTCATCACCGACAGCGAACAGGTGTCGCCAGCAATCTGGTCGAAGAGTAAGGAATTCAACTTCGAGCTGACTCTCGAACCGATAAGGGGGCTGAAGATCGTTCTGACCTCGAACATGACCGACAGCAAGACCGAGCAGATGCAGTTCATGTATTCCGGAATGCCGACGACCTATGCCGGTTCCTATATGCATACATGCTGGGCATTCCCGACAGCCCTTCGCAATTCAAAGGCAAGCAACGGTTATGCCAACGATGCGTTCAATAAATTCATCGAATATATTCCGCGCGTGGCCCAGAGATATGAAGGCCAGTATATGGGACACACTTATCCCTCTACCGGATTCATGGAAGGGAACGCTCTCGGAGGAACTCCTTTCAATCCGGAACAGGGGACAGTCAGCGCCACAAGTTCAGATGTGCTGATTCCGGCATTTGTGGCCGCTTATTGCGGTCAAAAGCCTGAAAATGTCGACCTCAGTCCCTTCCCCGGACTCTCCGCAATGCGCCCCAACTGGAAAGTCACTTACGACGGCCTCATAAACCTCGGCAACATGCGCCGCTGGTTCAAGTCGTTCACCCTGACGCATGCATATCAGTGCACGTATGCCGTAGGAAGCTATTCGAGCTTCATGAACTGGATCGGCATCGGCGGCAACATGGGATTCACACTCAACGAGCAAACCCAGCAGCCGATTCCCTCTTCGCCGTTCAATATCCCGTCGGTGGCCATCACCGAGAAATTCGCGCCTCTGATCGGATTGAAGTTCACTCTCTTCAACGATCTCACCTTCAATGCCGAATATCGCGACGCACGCACGCTCAACCTCAACACGTCGGCCGGCCAGGTGGTGGAGACCACCAGCAAGCAGCTCTCGATCGGAGCCGGCTACAAGATTGCCAACTTCAACAAGATCCTGAAGATCGGCGGCAAGCAGGGATCGGTAAGCAACGACCTCTCGCTTAATCTCGACCTGGCATTCTCCAACAACCAGAGCCTTATCCGCCGCATCGAAACCGCCTATACGCAGGCCACTCAAGGCACGAGCACATTCTCCGTCAACTTCATGGCAAGCTATATCCTGAGCAAGCGAATCACCCTGTCGGCCTTCTTCGACCACCAGACCAATACACCGCTCGTGAGCAACTCGGCTTATCCGACGTCAAACTCCAATTATGGCATAGCTGTCAACGTCTCCCTGGCCCGCTGACGGAACATCTACGGCAGGCCGCAGCAAGATCGACATGATAAAATAAAAATCAACCGCACTCCGAAGCTCAATGCTCGCGGAGTGCGGTTGTTTTATTCAGGTTGGCAGGTGAGAGGCTGCCGGATTATTTCTCTTTGTTTATGAAGACCAGATCATCGCCTTTACGGTCGATCACGATCGGATGCTCGCGGTCTACCTTCTGGGCAAGGATGTCTTTTGAGAGCTGGTTGAGCACCATGCGCTGGATTGTCCTCTTCACCGGACGGGCACCGAACTCAGGATCATATCCGTCTTCGGCCAAGAGGTCAAGAGCATCTTTGGTGACCTCGAGAGTGATACCGTTGGAGGCAAGCATCTTCTTGACGCTGTTGACCTGAAGGCCGACGATGTCGAGAATCTCCTTGCGGTCGAGCGGAGTGAACATCACAGTCTCGTCGATACGGTTGAGGAACTCCGGACGGATAATCTGCTTCAGACGGTCCATCACATCCTGCTTGGTGGTGCTGACGATTTCCTGCTGCTCCTCCTTGGTCTTGTCGGCATAACCCTGGAACTTGTCGCGGATGATGTCGCTTCCCATGTTGGAGGTCATGATGATGATCGTGTTCTTGAAGTTGATGAAACGCCCCTTGTTGTCGGTGAGACGTCCGTCGTCGAGCACTTGCAGAAGGATGTTGAACACATCGGGATTTGCCTTCTCAATCTCATCGAAGAGCACAACGCTGTAAGGTTTGCGGCGCACTGCCTCAGTGAGCTGACCGCCCTCCTCATAACCGACATATCCCGGAGGCGCTCCGACGAGACGCGACACTGAATGTTTCTCCATATATTCCGACATGTCGATACGGGTCATCATGTCCTCGTCGTCGAAAAGATATTCGGCGAGTGCCTTTGCAAGCTCCGTTTTTCCGACACCGGTTGTGCCGAGGAAGATAAACGAACCGATAGGACGTCTGGGGTCGTTAAGTCCGGCCCTTGAACGACGCACTGCGTCGCTCACCGCCCTGATGGCATCCTCCTGACCGACTACGCGGCGATGAAGTTCTTCCTCAAGATGGAGGAGCTTCTCCTTTTCGCTCTGGGCCATTTTCTTGACGGGGATTCCGGTCCAGCGGCTCACTACTTCGGCGATATCCTCGGAATCGACCTCCTCCTTGATCATCGCGCCTTCGCCCTGAAGCTGTTTGAGGCGCTGCTGGATCTCCTTGTTCTCGTCTTCCTTCTGCTTGATTTTGGAATAACGGATCTCGGCCACCTTGGCGTAGTCGCCTTCGCGTTCGGCTCGTTCAGCCTCATAGTTGAGCTGCTCGATGTCGATCTTGTTCTGCTGGATCTTGTTGATCTCGTTCTTCTCGGCCTGCCATTTGGCGCGCAGGGATTTCTCGGTGTCGCGCAGATTGGCAAGATCCTCGTCGATCTCTTTCAGTTTATATTCATCTTTCTCGCGCTTGATTGCCTCGCGTTCGATTTCAAGCTGCTTGATCTTGCGGCTTGCCTCGTCGAGAGCCTGTGGCTGGGAATCCATTTCAAGACGCAATTTAGATGCGGCCTCGTCGATGAGGTCGATCGCCTTGTCGGGGAGGAAACGGTCGGTGATATAACGCACGCTGAGCTGCACGGCAGCGATGATAGCCTCGTCTTTGATACGAACCTTATGGTGATTCTCATATCTTTCCTTCAGACCGCGAAGAATCGAGATTGCCGACATTTCGTCGGGCTCGTCGACCATTACCTTCTGGAAACGGCGTTCGAGAGCCTTGTCTTTCTCGAAATATTTCTGATATTCATCGAGAGTTGTCGCGCCAATCGAGCGAAGTTCGCCACGAGCAAGGGCAGGCTTGAGGATATTTGCGGCATCCATAGCGCCCTCGCCTTTGCCGGCGCCGACAAGAGTGTGAATCTCATCAATGAAGAGGATGATCTCGCCGTCGCTTTGTGTAACCTCGTTGACGATAGCTTTCAGACGTTCCTCAAATTCACCTTTATATTTGGCTCCGGCAACGAGCGCACCCATGTCGAGGGAGAAAATCTGTTTCGACTTCAGATTTTCAGGCACATCGCCGCGAACGATACGCATTGCCAATCCTTCGGCAATTGCTGTCTTACCGGTTCCCGGCTCGCCCACGAGCATAGGATTGTTTTTCGTGCGCCGCGAGAGAATCTGAAGCACGCGGCGGATTTCTTCGTCGCGTCCGATCACGGGGTCGAGTTTGCCGTTTCGAGCGCGGTCGTTAAGGTTGATGGCATATTTGCTAAGAGCCTGATAAGTCTCTTCGGCGCTCTGGTCTTTGACAGTCTGACCTTTCCGGAGCTCGGTGATGGCAGCTTTGAGACCTTTTTCAGTAAGCCCCGCATCTTTAAGAATCTGCGAAGCCTTGGATTTGCTCATGAAAATTCCGGCGAGCATTGCTTCGACCGAAACATACTCGTCACCGAGCGACTTGGAAAATTCCACGGCTTTCTGCAAAGCATCGTTAGATTCGCGGCTGAGGAATACTTCGCCGCCACTAACCTTGGGCAACTGGGCTATTGCGCTGTCAACGCTCGTTTTCACAGCAGGCAGCGTAACGCCGTTCTTCTGGAAAATGAAATTGACAATCGTTTCACCCTCCTTAAATATAGCTTTCAGCAAGTGGAGCGGTTCAATCTGCTGCTGACCCGCCTCCTTGGCGAAGTCAATGGCTTTCTGCACCACTTCCTGACTTTTGATAGTGAAATTGTTAAAATTCATAGTATTTTCGATTGTTCTTATTATTTTAACAATTGATACAAACAATAGTTGTGCCAAAATATTTTTAGGTGAGATTTATTATCCGGTGAAAACAGAAAAAAGAGGGGAGATGTGAACAAAAATCAGGATTTAACGAGCTTATTCAATTTTATTTATTAACTTTATCGCCGAAAATAACCTTTATAGCGAATTAAAACCTTTTGCACATGAAAAAGATCTTACACCTTGTGCTGATGTTGACAATAATGGCATCATTTGCTTCATGCAGCGACGACGGCAAAGATGATGATGGAAATAAAATCGTTCCATCGGAAGGCCAGTCACAAACAGAAACAGTTGATGCCATCGGGCAGGATATGCAATTGTGGTTTTATACCACTGATTCATGGACTGCCCACGTGGAATATACACGCGCATCAACGACCCGCGAAGACAGCGATTGGATAACTCTGCATCAGACTTCGGGGACGGCAGGAGAATGCTCGATCAGTTATACCGTTGCCGACAATGCCACAGGTTCAAGGCGTCAGGCCGATATCGTGATACTTTGCTCGGATGTTTCCTATGCATTCACTATCATACAGGAAGCCGACGAAACCCCTTCTCTCGAGGAGGAAATGACTGTGAAAGTCAAAGTCAAAAGTTATTTGAACTATGGCGACCGTCGTGAATTTGACGGCGAGACGGAATATCGTTTCTATTTCAACAGCGATGGCCAGCCTACCGGCTTTATGTGCAAAAGCAGAGATGAAATAGTCTTCGTTCCGGATGCACCTTCTGAATCAAAAAGAAAGGTATCTACACGCGACGATATCGGAAACCAGGATCATGAGCTTTATGTCGATAACGTGACGGAAGGTAAAATCCGCTATAACGGCAACGAAGTTTCCTGCACTGAAGTCCTGACCATGACATATTATAATGGGAACGTAGAGACTGAGAAAAACGAACATCATGCCGTGATGCGCAACGGCCGCATCGTGAGCGGATGGTATCAGTATGACAATGAGGATAAAGTTTCTTACGAGTTGACCTACAATGCCCTCGGCCAGATGATCAGAAGCACTCAGAAGGATAACGGAGAAACCAATGTGCATGATGTGGACTGGAACGGTGACAACATGCAAGTCATCACCTGGGATTCAAGAGGATTGGCATCGTTTTCAGCAGGGACGGAGAAGAATCTCCACAGCGTGTTCGACGTGAATATGTTCTGGATTCAGGAAAGCGAGATGCTCGACTTCGCATTCGGCGACTGCTCGCGCATCTGGAGCCTGTTCGGCATGACCGGAAAGACTTCGGCGAATATTTTTAAACATGTGGATGAAACAGTGTTTGGCGATCCGACCAAATACACAATCGATATTTTGAAAAATACGATGCTGCAGACAAAAGCAATCGTCACTCTCATAGGAAATTCAGGAATCCAGTATGAACATGAGTATGAGATAACCTATCCCTCCTCGTTGAAATAAGGAACCCTCCAACTGATATCGGATAAAAAATTTCATTGTGCCAGCCGCACAATGAAATTTTTTTTAGTAGTTCGCCCGACATGGGCATAATCTAACGGGTGTAAGTCCCGAGCGCGCCCCGATA